>OLNW01000054.1_pt1 | contig 140192 bp, 132 predicted proteins | sample 1672121 | NCBI WGS metagenome assembly OLNW01 (sample SAMEA3136648, study PRJEB25190) | human gut metagenome
AGTCCATTTAATGTATACTGCTCATCTGAATAAATCTTTCCAGACTTATCCTTTGCATAACTATAGCCTTTAGAAAAACTTCCGTTTGATTCTAACACTAGCTGACCTGTAAGAGCATAAGTAAAATACTTAGCACTTGTTACACCATTTTTAACAGCCTTTTCAGAAGTAACTCTATGAAGTCCATCATAAGTGTAGTTTGTTGTTATACCATTTCTATCTACCTTTGATGTCATATCTCCATAATTGTTGTACTTATATGTTTCTGACTTGCCTAACGCATCAGTGTATTTTACTAATCTGTTAAGCTGGTCATAGGCATATTTTACTGTTTGTTCGCCATTTGCCATTGTTGTGCTTAAAACATTGCCAACCTTGTCATAAGTGTAAGTTGTTGAAACTCCGTTTAACTTAGACTCTGTTACCCTGTTAAAGGTATCATAAGTATATGTTGTTGTTCTGGCACTTGATGCTGATGTTTTAACACTTTCACTTGTTACATTGCCTGACTTGTCATAAGTATATGATGTCTGTCCGTAGCTTGTACCACTAAAAGGTGTTTGTATTGTCTTGACCCAATCTGTACCACAGTAAGTATAAGTTGTCTTTTTGCCCATACCGTCTGTTGATGTTGTCATTCTGCCAAGCATATCGTAAGTATATGTCTTTGTTGCTGTATCAACACGAACACCTGTTTCTGTTTCTGACAATACATTGCCCGCATTATCATAAGTGTAAGTTAAGCTGTAATCACCATAACTTGTTGGAGGAACTTTCTTTATTACATTTCCTGCCATATCGTAAGTATAGTTTGTTACACCGCCCTGTCTATTTGTTTCTGATACTGTTCTACCCAATACATCTTGCTGAACTGATGTTGAGTAAGAACAAGCATTTGAATCACCTTCAACAGTTGTAGTAGTAAGTAAACCTGTGGCATTAACTGTGTAAGCATAACTTTCTTGTGCAAGTTTGTTATTGCCAGATTTTGATATTTTGCTTACAACCCTATCTCTGTTGTCATAGGAAAGAGTTGTAACTGCCCCACCTGATGTTTGAGTAACAGGGCGAAGATAAGTATCATAAGTATAGCTTTCAATAACATTGTTACCATTTTCCATATCTACAACAGAAGTAGGACTTCCTGTTTGGTCATATACATATTTAATTCTTTTGCCATTTTCATTAGTTGCAACAACAGTATTACCTGTATAATCATATACAGATGTTTTTACTGTGCTTATTGTTCCACCAGAAGATGACTCTTTTGTTATATTACCAATTTTATCATACTCATAGTTTGTTGTCAATGAGTTTGGATAAACTATTTTCTTAAGTTGTCCTAAAGTATCATATTCATAGCTTGTATCATAGCTAACTCCGTCACTTACAAATTTGCTTGTAATCGGCTTTGCTATGTTACTATTGTATGTATAAGCAGTGCTTACATAAGCCGAATTGTTAATATAGTTCTTTTCTTCTGTAACTCTGCCCGGCATTGAACTGCTATAACTATATACAGACCTTGACTTTAAATCCTTATTTCCATTTGTCTGCAAATATGCCTTTGTTTCTCCTATGGACCTACCATTATTAGTAAGAGTATTTTCAACTACACTTATTTGAGTTGAACTAATTTTGCTTTGGCTCTTTAATGGCAAACCATAGTGACCTTCTGAAAACTTTCCATAGTCATATTCTGTTTTTTCATAAGCTAATACATTTCCATTATTATCTTTTGTTGTTTTTTCATATAAACTGCCCGGCTTATAATTAGTTTCTTCTCTAATTATATAACCTTCTGTTGTTATAGTTCTATTACTTGGATATGGTGAATATGGATTTCTATAAAAATCAGTTACTGTTGAATAATTTACATTATCAGCAAAGCTCTTTGTTTCTATAGTTTTGCCAGATTCATCAAAGAAATAGTGTACATAATTTTTATAATTATTTGATGTTGATGATTGCATATTGTATAACTTAGTATTGCTTTTTTGGTATAAATTATATGACAACGCATTTACAACAAATCTTATTCTATAATCATTAAGACCTTGTACCACTAGTTCATCATCAGACGGTTGCAAAGTAACTGGCATATCGTCATCATCATACACTATGCTTGGTATCTCCATTTTTGCCTCATCAGGACGCACATAAGGAAAAGCACTGTACTCATACTTCTCAACATTTTTGTCAACGCCATTTACAGTTATCCATCTTTTTACTATTCTAGGGTCAAATTTATTATTAACTGACCATAAAAATCTTGCTTTATATTTTTTATCATTTTGATAAACATCACTTCTTATATAATACTTTTTAAACCAATTATATTCATAATGACTTACTAAGCCATTTGGAAGTGTAATTTTTGATAAAAGCATATTTTCTGCTGTATCACCCATATTAGAGGTAGTATGACCTGAACCGTATGTATACTCATACTTTGTTGTTAATGTCTTACTATTATCTACAGCTTCTCTTTTTTCTGCTAATACAGTTCTTTGCAAACCATTATTAGTTGTAATGTTGTTATATATATACTTTATTGTTGTGTTATCTGGACGAACTATGCTCTGTTCATAACCATTAGTTGTCTTAACTGTTGTTATTTTTATAGTTTTTCCTAACGCATCAGTTATAACTACTGTTTCGTTATCATCTGTTTTTGTATCTGATGTTATCTTAATACTATTGCCAAAACGATTGACTGTACTTATCCATTTACCCTTTTTATCAAAATAATCCATTGTTCCATCTAAATGTGTTAATTCAAAATAAGAATTTGAACCACCCTTGGAATTAACATCATTATTAAGATACATATCATCAGTACCACAATGGCTAATTTTACGGTCCTCTGTCTTTGTTCTGTCATCTATTGGATATTTAACTCCACTAGATGTAACTAAATACATTGGTGGCTGAGCATACTCAATTTTGCCATTATTTTTACTTGCTAATATATCGGAACCATCTTTATCCATAAGAAATGGAAATGAAAATGTCCAGTTTTTTCCTACATTAAATCGACTATCAATTTTTTTGCCATAACTATCCTTAGATGTATACATAAGATTTAAGTTAAAATCTAATCCATTTATGCCAGAAATATTCATTACATTATCTGTGTATGATAACATTCCTGTTCCTGCATCTACACTGCCAACACCCTCTTTATAATTAAAAGGTCCTTCTTTATATGCAGAATCATTTGAAAGACTACTGCTTGTGTCCTCGTCACTACTAGAGCTATATGTTTGAATATCTAAAGATGACAATAATTTTAACTCATCATCATCGGCTACTCCTAGATTTGCTTTTTCTGCAATAATCTCATACTTTATTTCCTCCGATGTAAGAGAGTTAGAAGCCATATAATTTGTTAATGCTTCACTATTTACACAGTATTCATTAGATAATTCCAAAACATTATCATCAGATGTTGTTACAGTTTTGCTAGGTTCAAACAAATTTCCTGAAAACACCCCTATTTTAGGTGTTATATTATCAACAACATTTTCAATTACTTCAACATTTTTAGATACAACATTCTTATCTTTTGTTATTATGGATTTTACATCAGTATTTAAGCACTCTGCTACAGCAAATCCATTAATTATTTCTTCCACACTATAGCCATTTGCAAGAAGTTCTACTAATTCTGGTTTAATGTCTTCCTGTGATAAAAAACCTGTTTCATATTCTTTTTTTCTATACTCCATTGCAGATTCAAGTGCTTTTGTCTGACTTCCATATTCTATAACCATATCAACAGCACGGCTGTAGTCAATTTCAATTCTTTGCATTAACAAAGCCATAGGTATTGACTCTACTACTGTAAGCCCATTCTGTTCACACTCTGTCATTGTATCCTCACGCACACCAATATATCTGTTTAAATAAAACTTTGAACTTTCATCTAAATCAGAATATTTTTGATTGCTTTCTGCAATAGATACAGCATAACTTGGTACACCTTCTGTTTCTAACACAAAGTCTAAGGCAGAATCTGACAATACCTTATCTAAAATTTCTATAGATTGCTCCTCTTGCTCATCTATTTCTGTTGCACTTGGAGTGGCTATTCTATCTCCCTTAATAGATTCCGTTGTCGTTTCTACAGCTTTTTCCGTATGTTCACTATCTGTCAATGTTGCATTATTATTAGGCACATAATCAGTTCTGCTAATTGTTGTGTTTGCCATAACACTTTCTGAAAAAATTATTGTTAATAATAATACAGCTATTTTTCTAACTATACTTTTATTCATAAGCCTACCTCCTCTTAATTGTATTGTGGCTCAGCTATTATCTTTATAGTAGTTTTGCCAGTGCTTTTTGCTACAAATTCTATTGGGCATAATATTCCTGACCACTGTTCACTGTTATTATTTAATTTAAAACTAAATACCCCGTTCACATTGCTTACATCTGTCATAGAACTATCACAATATACATATCCAATACTTGTTGTAGGATTTTCGCCAGCCTTTTTTATAGTTATTGCATCACTATTATAAATAACAGAATACTTAAATGCTGATACTTGCCCTATGTTATTACAAGTAATGAAATATCTATAACTTTGCCCTTTTACTACATCTATTGTTTGCTCAATATCATTAGGCCCTGCTACTTTAGTTTTGCCATTGTCAATTTTATAAATGTAACTATACTCACTACTTCTATTCTCTGGACAAAATGTATAAATATTTATTTCATCATAAGTACCATTGTAGTCAAATGTATAATCTTTTATGTCAGTTCCCAACACATAACTTCCTAATACATAGCCTCCAGAATTTATAGCTATAAGTAATGTACCCGGTTTTGAGGTATTGGCTGTAACTGATATAGTTCTCTTTGTTTTATCTCCTCTTGTTCCTGAGCTATCAGATACCTTAAATTTAAGTTTTCCTGCTCCCTGATATACACCACAATGAATACAAGCTCTTTTTGTATATCCATTTATATTGCAACTTTCAATTACAGTGTTATATAAACCAAGGCTATCTATTGTATTATTAGGATAACTTCCTACTGCAAAGTTACTACTGCTTATATTCCACTCTTTAGCCTCTGTTGACTTATATATTCTAGGCATAATAATTATTCTATATATTCTTATACCAGAATCAAGAGATGAAAGCACAAAATCTTCGCCTGTTCCATAATAGCTTACTTTATATGTATCAACAGTGCCACCTACTTCCATATAACTACATTCAACATCTTCAGAGTCAAACAACTTTTTACTTAAATTTGTGCTAGGCAAGCCATAATATTTGTTTCTAACAAGCATTGTTCGTGTAGTTTTTAAATCACTTGACCTTGCTGAAATATATATATCACTATTTTCTGGTACTGGAAACGAAATATATCTGCCAGTTCTTGTACCTGTTCCTGAAAGGTCTAAATACCCCTCTCTTTCATCTCCATAAGTTCCTTTTGTAGCACTCTTAGCACACTTCATAGTTTCGCTTGCATTTGCATAGGCCATCAATCCATTTATATTAGTATTTTGATTTATGCTGCTATATTGACTATAATAATCACTTAAGTCCCAGCTTTTCTTTTCTCCTTCTTTCATAGAAGTGTATTCACTAGCATTATAGTCTTTAGCTGTAACACTATATATTCTTACACCTTTGCCACTAGTGTATAAATATATATATCCTGCTGAGCCTCTATATTCGTATTTGTAGTCATCAGTTTTGAACATAAGCACATTAGCTGATTTTTTTGTTGCATCTGAATATATAGTAATATTTCTAGCTTCTGTATCTGATTTTGATGCACCAAATATATGTATATCCGTATTACCATTGACATAAAATTTTAAATATCCACTACTTGTGTCACTGTTTTCTGGCATATATAAGGATTTATCAAACCAAACATTTCTTTTTTTACTGTTACTTCTATTTACCTCAATGCCTTTAGAAATTGTTAGTCCGTTTATAGTAACATCATCTTTTAAAAACCACATATCTTCTAATGATGAAAATTCACTATCAGTAAAACACCAATTTCTTTCACTTGCCGAGGCATATACACTTACTGATAATACAATCATCATACATAGTGTAGCCATAAAAATTAATATTTTTTTCATATAATTCCTCCTTTGTATTTTTGAATAATTTGTTAAAAATATTACTATATTTTCACTATAGCACTATGTTCGTATTTTGTCAATACCATTTGAATAATTTTATTCAATATTTGTATTTATTAGTTAATTCTTGTCAAATTTCATCGAAATGTGTCGAATTATGGACAAGAATAAATTTTAAAATTAATAACAATTTAAAAGAAATAAAAAAACTTGTTTTGAGTTAGATATAAATGTTACAGTAGTTATAACTATATTTGCTATGAAAATAATAATAGAAAAATTTTTTTAAAGTATTAATTTTGAAAGGAATATTAAATATTTAAGGAATATTATAAAAAATGGAAAACATAAAAATAAAACTTGTTGAAGATTAACGAATATAGTAAAATATTAAATGAAAGGATTGATAAATATATGATGTATACCTTTATGACATTAAATGATAATACAGAAATAACTCATTCAGAAATAAAGCCCGACGGTCGAGTTAAAGTCTATATAGAAACTCCTGATTTAAAAGATGGTTTTCACAATGCTACTTGCTATCTTCCTGATTATACTTGGGAAAATATATATGGTTATTCAGACACTGAAATGAATTATTTTAAACAACTCGTTCGAGATAATGCTCATTTAATAATAGAATTTGCAAAAGAAGGTGGAGTTCTAAATACCTAAATTCTTAGATTGGCTCTTATATGATTTTTATTTGTGCTTAAAAAATTACCCCTTGAAAAGTCACTATTTTGGCTTTTCAAGGGGTTGTTGATTTTATTCCCACTCACAAATTTTAAACATTTTATTGTATATTTAATGTATATATGCCCATTTTATATAGAATAATTATTCATATTTAACTGTATTATTTTAAACTTTAGAAAAACTATTGTCATTTTATTGTCACTTGCAATTATTTGCTTATACTATTTTTTTATTATAAAATCGAATTTACCTTCAGTTTCTTTTAATATTTTTTGTAATTTTTAAAGGAGTAATTTTCTTTCTATCTTTAGATAATTTTTCATTACTCGTAAATTACACTTTATTTATTAAAGCATTCTATTTTAATAACAATAATAACTACACTCTTATATACAATGTTCATACATAAATTTATGCTTCCATAACATTATCAGTCCAAAGCTCACACTGTGTCATAACAGTCTGCACAGCATCCTCCATACCTTCTGGTGGATACTTATGCCTTTTCAGGAGCTTTTTGATAAGCATACGCATTTTTGCTCGTGCAGACTCTCGTTTCTGCCAGTCTATTGTTTTGTTTTTTCGGAGAGTATCAGCAAGCTCTTTTGTAATAGCAATCAGTTCGTCATTTTCATAGAAATCCTTGATTGCCTGTGGCTTTGTCAATGCATCATAAAAAGCAAGCTCATCTGCTGTAAGTCCAAGCTGGTCGCCCTCTTTTTGAGATGCTACAAGTTGTTTTGCTAGATTAAGCATTTCTTCAATTACTTCCTCATTAGTCAACATACCGTTTAGATAAGCATTAAGAGAGCGTTGCATTATTTCACTAAACTTTTCAGATTTAACTATATTTGTTCTACGATAAACTGAAACCTGTTCTGCAATCAGTTTTTTCAAAAGTTCAACAGCAAGATTCTTTTCTTTCATATTGGCAACTTCTTCAAGGAATTTGGGGTCAAATAGAGAGAATTCCTCTTTAATATCTGAGAAAAGATTGATAACACCATCGCTCTTGATACTTTGTTTCAAAAGTTCATTTATTCTTGCATTCATCTCAGGCAGAGAAATCTTCTTACCCACACCAGTATTAGTCAATCTAAGAACAAGAACACGAACAGACTCAAAGAAAGCAGCTTCAAATCTGCTGTCCTCGTCAACCAATGAAGAACAAAGAGATAACGCCTGATGAAGCATAAGAGCTTCTTTTACGAAAGCGTCTTTATCGTCGACTTTTTCTCTAGCGATAATAAAGTTTACAGCACCGCTAATTGTTTTTGCTCTTTCAAGGTCTGTTCCTTTCAGGAATTTGGAATAATCATATCCATAGAACTTATCACGGCAAATAGACAATTTTTCCAAGAACTTTGGATATGCAACCTTAGCAACATCTGTATCACCATAGTTCTTTTTATCACGAGAGGTATAATCATTCATCGCCTGCTTTAAAGCAGTAGCAATTCCAACATAGTCAACAACGAGACCACCTTCTTTATCTCGGAAAACACGATTAACACGAGCAATAGCCTGCATAAGGTTGTGTCCAGACATAGGCTTATAAACATACATAGTAGCAAGAGATGGTACATCAAAGCCAGTCAACCACATATCAACGACAATCGCAATCTTCATTGGGCTGTTATTATCTTTAAACTTCTTTGCAAGTTCATCTTTATGGTGCTTGTTACCAATAATTTGTCGCCACTCTTCAGGGTCATTATTGCCAGAAGTCATAACAACACCGATTTTTTCAGTCCAAGCTGGACGAAGCTCCAAAATTCGTTTGTAAATTTTCATAGCAATAGGACGAGAGTAAGCAACAATCATTGCCTTACCAGTCAGTAAATTTTCTCGGTTATTTTCATAATGGTCAAGAATATCACAAACAAGAGAATTGATGGTATTATCATTACCAAGAACCGCTTCCATCTGTCCAAGCTCTCGTTTGCTCTTTTCAATAACCTCTTCATCAGCATTTTGAGCCATAATGTCATACTCTGCGTCAATTATCTTCAATGTTGCATCATCAAGATTGAGTTTGATTACACGGCTTTCATAGTAAACAGGGCGAGTTGCACCATCCTCAACAGCCTGTGTCATATCATAGATGTCAATATAATCACCAAACACCTCACGAGTACTACGGTCTTTTGAAGAAATAGGTGTACCAGTAAATCCAATATATGTAGCGTTTGGAAGTGTGTTACGAATAATTCTTGCTGTACCAATAACACGCTTTGCAACTTTTTCACCATTTTCATTTTTAGTAATCTTAATCTTTTCAGCAAGTCCATATTGACCTCTGTGTGCCTCATCAGCCATCACTATAATATTGTGGCGTTCAGACAAGGGCTCGTGTGACTCCTCAAATTTCTGCATTGTAGCAAAGATAATACCGTTTGCCTGTCTGCCAGCAAGCAAAGTTTTCAAGTTTTCTCTGCTCTCTGCGTGCATAGGCTCTTGTCTTAAAAATTCCTTGCACTTTGAAAACTGACCGTAAAGCTGGTCATCAAGGTTATTTCTGTCAGTAAGTACAACAATAGTAGGAGATTCTAATGCTTCTTGCAATAAATGAGCATAGAACACCATAGAAAGGGACTTACCACTTCCTTGTGTATGCCAAAATACACCACCTTTACCGTCTGTAACTGTAGCGTGTTTTGTTGACTCAATAGCTTTCCTTACAGCAAAATACTGATGGTATCCAGCAAGAATTTTGAAGGAGTTAATACCCTCATTGGAAAAGCAAATGAAATTCTTTATAATATCAAGCAATCTTTCTTTTTGAAACATACCTTCAAAGAAAGTGTCAAACTGAGCATACTGTGTATTTTCATAGTCACCGTCCTTTGTTTTCCATTCCATAAAACGGTCTTCACCAGATGTAATTGTACCCGCCTTAGAGGTCAACTGGTCACTCATAACACAAATAGCATTATAAATGAACATAGACGGAATTTCCTGCATATAGTTCCGAAGCTGTCTATAAGCTTCGGAAGCATCCGTTTCTTCACGGGAAGGAGATTTTAACTCAACTAAAACAACAGGTAAACCATTCAAAAAGAGAATTACATCAGGGCGTTTGTTGCTATTTTCAATAAAAGTCCACTGATTAGCAATAATAAAGGAGTTATTATCGGTATTTTTGTAGTCAATAAGATAAACGATAGATGAGCGTTCCTCACCATCTACAAAATATCTTACAGGAATACCGTTTTGCAAATAGTCCATAAAGACAGAATTCTTTTGCACAAGTTCACCGTTTTCAAAGTTTTTAAGTTTGAATAAGGCATCTTGAATGGCATCATCAGGCAAATTTCTATTCAAACGATATAGTGAGTCAAGCAAAACATCTTCATATAACGGACTGTAAAAATCCCTTTCAATATCAGGACCGTATGCGTACTCGTATCCTAAATCACTTCTAAATAGCTCAATTACTGAGTTTTCGTAATCAGCTTCGGTATATAAACTTGGCATAAATATCCCTCCTTTATAGATTTATTACAATGTAATTTTTAATTCGTAGTTTCTCAATAGGTAACATATTCTAAACAATAATTTAGTGGCTTAAAGGTTGATATTGGAAACATCAAGCTCACCGGATATAAGTTTGGGTAGTAATGTATCTCTTAGTGTTGTCAAATTATCTGTTTCAATTTGATTAACCTTAATTTAGCGGCTTAAAGGTCGATGTCTGAGACATCAAGCTCGCCGGACATCAGGCGAGGAAGCAGAGAATCTCTCAATAGTGAAAGCGTTTGGTTTGAAAGATAATTTTGCTCAATAGCTTTCCTTATAGGTGACAATAAGTCCTCTAACGCATTCATTGTTGGCGGAGCGAACATAGGAAACAGTAACAAGGGAATATTTTTAACATTTAAAGCTCCCATTATTGTTCCTTCATCAGTGTTCTTCATTATCTCCCTGCGAATGTGAGGTGATAGCAAGGCTGTGATAAGATATGAGTAAAAGGGTTTATCCTTCCTTAATCTTATACAAGTCATATTTCTGCCCATAGCTGCGTGTGTACCATTAGGAGCTTGTGATACGGCTCCTATCCTACCAACATTGGTTATTACACAATCACCTTCGACTATTTCACACTTGCGAGTCCAGTTTTCATAATCGGACTTGGAGATATAATACTTTGATGAAAGGTCAAGAAAACCGCTATCTGTAATATTGTTTAGCTGTAATAGCTGATATGCCGTATCGTTAACAGCCTCCGGTTTTTTGGAATGAAGGCAATCAATGATTTCTGCCATATCGCCGAGGGGAGACAGTACATAAGGGTATTTGCACATAAATTCCGCAAAGATGGCTTGTGATTGCTCAGCTAAATTATTGTTTATGGTATTGTTGAGTTCTATTTTTTTGTCAATCGGATTAAGGCAAGAAAGTATTATTTCTTGTTCTTCCAATGATGGAATATCAAATTCAAGTCTATTAAGAGTTTCAGTCCTCAAGCTTGGAATTGTTGTCCCCTCATTATATTTATTTAAGTCAATAAGCGACATAACATAATAAAGATATTTAGGAAGTACAATATCCGTATTTACGATAGTGTAGAAAAGCGTGTCAACTGTCCAAAATGGATGCTCTACATATTTAACTTTTCCTATTGTGCCTTTTCTTCCAATCAATACAGAAGGTTTATCATAAAGGGCGGTTGTCGCATATCCCATTAGTCCACCAGTACCGTAAATAGGAATGTCTCCAATTTCTGAAAGAACTTTTTTTTGATTCTTTCCATATTTTATAGTTGCCAATTCAGAAAGAGCGTATCTATTACACTTCATACCCTATCGCCCCCAATTTCTTACGAATTTCATCTTCTAGTTTATGAGACTTTGCAAACATCTCCGACAATTCAGATGTAAGTCGAGCCATCTTTTCTTCAAAAGGTTCTCCGTCGTCCTCAACTTCTTCAATTCCAACATATCTACCCGGTGTAAGAATAAAGTCCTGCTTTTCAATTTCCTGAATGTCTGCAACAGCACAAAATCCCTTAACATCTTCAAGTGTACCGTCTTGAAAAGCCGTAAATGTATCCGCCAGTTTTTGAATATCCTCATCGGTAAAATCTCTGTGTTTACGGTCAACCATATAACCCATCTTTCGAGCATCGATAAACAAAGTTTTACCTTTTTGTTTCTTATTCTTTGAAATAAACCAAAGAGTAACAGGAATGGTAACGCTGTAAAATAGCTGTGTAGGCAGAGCGACAATGCCCTCTACAAGGTCAGCCTGAATAATATTCTTTCTAATTTCTCCCTCACCACTTGACTGAGATGACAATGCACCGTTAGCAAGTACAAGACCTATTTTCCCATTAGGAGCAAGATGGTGTATCATATGTTGAATCCACGCATAGTTGGCATTGCCAGAGGGTGGTGTTCCATATTTCCAACGAACATCGTCTTTTAGTTTATCTTGCCCCCAGTTAGAGAGATTGAAAGGCGGATTTGCCATAATAAAATCTGCTTTCAATGTTTTATGTAAGTCATTAAAAAATGTATCTGCCTGATACGGACCAAAATCTGCATCAATACCACGAATAGCCATATTCATTTTAGCCATTTTCCAAGTATCGGCATTTGATTCCTGACCGTAAACTGCAATCTCTCCACGCTTACCACTGTGTGCCTGAATAAACTTTGCACTCTGAACGAACATACCACCAGAACCACAACAAGGGTCATATACACGGCAGTTTTTAAATGGTTTTAAGATAGCAACGATTGTTTTTACAATACTTGCTGGAGTATAGAACTCACCGCCCTTAACACCTTCGTAGGCAGCGAACTGCTGAATACAATACTCATAAGTTCTGCCAAGAAGGTCTTTGCTTTCTTCGGTATCACCCATATCCATATTGGTAAACAAGTCAACAACTTCTCCCAAAACACGCTTGTCCAAATCAGGACTGGCATAGTTTTTAGGTAATACATTTTTAAGGGTTGTATTTTCTTTTTCAATAGCTCTCATTGCGTCATCAATAATGGTTCCAATTTCAGGAGTATGAGCCGCAGAAGCAATCTTACTCCAACGAGCATCCTCTGGTACAAAGAAAATGTTATCTTCTGCGTATGCATCCTTGTCGTCTTCAAAACCGTCACCCTCATCAATAAGCTGTTGATAGCGTTTTTCAAAAGCACTTGATATGTAACGCAGGAAAATAAGACCTACGATAACCTTTCTGTATTCTGCTGCAGGGATGTGTCCCCAAAGGACACAGGCTGCGTCCCAAATCTGTTTTTCAAAGCCAATGTTAGCATTATTTCCAGTAGCCATAAAATAAATCCTTTCTCTAATTGTTACAAAAAAATATTTTATTACAGTTATTTATTATAACAATAGTAGTGTCCTATAAAACAAATTTTACTTATTCTATAGTAAAACTTCCATAATATAATCAATAGTACAGTTCGTATTTCTATCCAATAAGATATGTCACAACTTTGACCTTAGTTCTTTATAATATAAATAGAAGTAAATATAATAACTTATTTATAGTGTATCATAGAAGTAAAAAATTCTCAACATTATCTTTAATATTTTACAATTTTTATATATTAAAATTCAAAATAAACTATTAAGGTGTATAATATTTGGTGGAATTTTTGTAATCTCACAAATTGAAAAAGAACAAAAAAATAACCGTCCTATCTGTTGCATAGAACGGTTATTTTAACTAAATAAATATTTAAAAATTTTAAAATAGTATCAAAATAGTATCACTCTTACTTAAAAGCACACTATTTATGCGATTTACACAGCATTTTTATATTATTCCCACTCAATAGTTGAAGGTGGCTTAGAAGTAATGTCATACACAATTCTATTGATAGACTTAACTTCATTAACAATTCTACTACTAATCTTAGCAAGAACATCATAAGGAATTCTAGCAAAATCAGCAGTCATAAAGTCAGATGTTGTTACACCTCTTAAAGCAAGTGTATAATCATAAGTTCTAAAATCACCCATAACACCAACACTTCTCATTGAAGTAAGTACAGCAAAATACTGATTAATATCTCTATCCATACCAGCTAAAGCAATTTCCTCTCTGAAAATAGCATCAGCATCCTGTAAAATAGCAACCTTTTCTTCAGTAATTTCGCCAATAATTCTAATAGCTAAACCAGGACCAGGGAATGGCTGTCTCCAAACAAGGTAGTCAGCAAGACCAAGTTCAAGACCAAGCTGTCTAACTTCGTCCTTAAATAAAAGTCTTAAAGGTTCAACAATATCCTTAAAATCAACATAATCAGGTAAACCACCTACATTATGGTGACTCTTAATAACAGCTGCATCACCAGCACCAGACTCAATAACATCAGGATAAATTGTACCCTGAGCAAGGAAGTCAACTGTGCCAATCTTTTTAGCCTCATCTTCAAATACTCTGATAAATTCTTCGCCAATAATCTTTCTCTTAGTTTCTGGGTCAGAAACACCAGCAAGCTTGCCTAAAAATCTTTCGCCGGCATTAACTCTAATAAAGTTAACATCCCAATCAGCGAAAGCAGCTTCTACTTCATCGCCCTCATTCTTTCTCATAAGACCGTGGTCAACAAAGATACAAGTAAGCTGATTACCAACAGCCTTAGATAATAAAGCTGCAAGAACAGAACTATCTACACCACCAGAAAGAGCAAGAAGAACCTTACCATCGCCAACCTTTTCTCTAACTTGCTGAATAGCAGTCTGAGCATAGTTACTCATACTCCAGTCACCACTACACTGACAAACTTCATAAAGGAAGTTTCTAAGCATAGCTGTACCATTTTCAGTGTGCATAACCTCTGGGTGGTGCTGCATACCGTAGAGCTTTCTTTCACTATTTTCCATTGCTGCAACAGGACAATTGTCAGTATGAGCAACAATCTTAAAGCCCTCTCCAACCTCACTAATATAGTCAGTGTGGCTCATCCAAGTAATAGCCTTTTCAGGTAAATTCTTGAATAATGGGCTTGTTGTATCAAAATAAGTTTCAGTCTTACCATACTCACTTGTTTCAGCAGACTTAACTGTACCACCAGTTAAATGAGCAATAAGCTGACAACCATAACAAAGACCAAGAACAGGGATACCAAGTTCAAAAATTTCCTTGTCGATAGTTGGTGAATCTTCAAGATAAACACTATTAGGTCCACCTGTAAATATAATACCCTTTGGATTTAAAGCCTTAATTTCTTCAATTGAAGTTTTGTAAGACTTTACCTCACAATAAACATTACATTCACGGACTCTTCTTGCAATCAACTGGTTGTACTGACCACCAAAGTCTAATACAATAACTAATTCGTGCATTAATTAATCCTCCATTAATTTATTTCTTTAGAAACATCCTTCTAGGTGTAAGGTCTTTACGCATAGCCATTAAGATGTCCTCTCTAGGCTCTACAATAAATCTTTTTCTCTTACCCTTGTAAGTTGTTACGAAAACATAAGTATTTCCGAGCGTTTCGCCACTACTAAAATCTGCCACTGGCAAATTTTCATAAATAGCCAAATGCTCTTTATCATCTATATGTGCCATTATTTCAAATTCAGAAACATTGCCTTCAAAGACTTTTTTTCGCTTAGAACGGTTCATAATAACATCAATGTCAAAAAAACCATTAGTATAAGCATACTCAAATTCTCTGTTAATTTCCTTTATTTTCTTAACAGCAATATAAATATCAATTCCAACAATAATAACAGTAAGCAATGTAAAGGCATAACCCATTTTGTCATTACCTTCAGCAAAAGCAGCACTTGCACTATCCATACATATCTGCCATATAAATAAAGCAGCAGCTATTGCAATGCCTACAATATAAATTCTTCTACTTCTGTCCCTTTGGTCAAAAATCTTTTTGACTAGCTGTTCTTTATAAACATCACTTCTCATATCTTACTCCTCATCATCTGATTTTGTAAAGAAGTTTATTTTATCAACTATGCCAGGAACCATATCAATAAGTTTATTTACGCTGTTATTATCCTTAACATTAATGAGCTGAACAGACTTGCCAGCAACTACCATAATGGCACTAGGTGTCATTTTAGCACCTAAACCACCACCACCAGATGACTTGCCCTTCTTTTCAACTCTGGAATCAGATGTAGCAGCTCCCATACCAAATGATACATCAATTAATGGTATAATTGTAATTCCATTCATATTAATAGGCTCGCCAACTACTGTTTTGCTTGAAACAAAGTTATCCAATTTGCTAAACATTGTTTCCCAATTTTCATTAAAACTACCCATCTAATTCACCCTTCCAATAATCCTTTACTAAAGGCCATACAGGCTTAGTCAATACATACACTATAATAGGAAATAAAATTTGCCAAAGGTTTGTCCTACCTTTAATATTAAAATCGCCTGTTAGCTGACTTTCATCAAAGTTGCCACAAACATTAACACTAAAAGGTAAAAACTCCCTAACAACAGCTATTACACCAATAACTTGACCAGTAGTTGAAGGGTCATCAAAACCTATTGCTCCATTAATCTCAAATATTTTAAAACCAAGATTTTTAATAAGTTTCAACAACAATTTCAAACTAGCAGAAATCAAATCATTAATAGAATATTTATCATTAAAGTTCTGAACATATTTTATTTTATCAATAATGTACAACACAAAGTTTTTAACACTATTATAAATGCTTTTTAACTTTTCGCCTATATATTCTATTTTACTATTTTTTTCAATATTTGCAATAGTTTTATTGCTAAAATCATCATTATTGCATATATTTTTTTCTTCAATATCTAAATTTAAGCTTTCTTCTTCTGAATTGTACTCTGTTTTCCATAAGCCAAAGGGTAATGTTACGCAATATTTAGTTACATCACCTTTTATTTCGTAATACCCTTTAATAAACCCTAAAAGCCACTTAAATTCAAATCTTACATTTATTTCTTCCTCTGTTGAGCCATTTCCATTATATCTCAAAAAGCTAAACAAAAGAATTGCTATAAGTAAAAGTGCTATGCCCAGTATTACACCAATAATAATTAATATAATTTTCAATATTAGCCATAATATACCAAGCATAGTAATCACCTACCTGCATTTATTATTATAATAATCTCTAAAGCCATCAAGATTGTTGTTCTTCTTAAGCCAGTCCTCAATTAGTTTAGCAGAAAGCCCCTTTGCATTATCACTGCCCTTTATTACTGCAATAATGCCATAATCCTTATACCGGTTTATGGTTTTAAGCATATTTCTGACACTAATAATTTCCATTAAGCCATTGCCAATTTTACTAACACAAATAGCATAAAAACCTATTTTACCAAATTTACTATTAAAGAGCAAGTCAAGGCTTTTAATATTTTTATCTAAAATTATATTTTCATAATATCTCAAAAATATCAATCCACCTTAATATATTCAAAGTCAGCATAACCGCCATTATTCTCGCCATTATTATTAACAGCAAAAACACCAATTTTGCCACCGACCCAGCTTTTTCTTGATACTTTATATTTAAGAGTATCGCCTATTCTTTCATAATTGATACCATCTGTACTAACAAAACAATCAATATTGCAAAGATAAGACACTTTTAGCTTTAAGTAAACAGTTTCAGAACTTAGTTCCTTTTCTGATTTTACAATTTCATTAGTTTCTTTATCTTTTTCAAGGTCAAAACTCACCTGTTTAATTAAGCCATTTTCTATCCTAAGTCCATAATAGCTTCCACCTGTAATAACAATACCACAGCTATCATTTTCCAAAAGGTGCATATTAATTTTTGTTGTTACTTCAAAATTAGGTCTATTCATAAGCTCACAAAGCACATTAGCAGCTTGTGATATATTATTACCGTCATAAGGCAAGGCATAAAGCCTAATACCATTGCCGGTCATTTTGTAAAAGTTATCCTGTGGATATGCCTGCCATTGCCATTGCAAATTAAGTTTATTGCCCTTAAAATCATCACTATCAATAGGAGCAATAACTTGGCTTTGACAATTTGCTGGCTTAGTATATTCTAAAACAGGCTCACCAATGTGGTCATTATTAGTATCAACACCCATTTCAATCCAATCATCATCAGTCCACTTAGCTGGCTGTAAATGAGTAATTCTTCCGTAGCCCTCTAAATCTTGAAAATGAATAAACCAGCTTTCACCATTATCCATATCAATTAAACCGCCTTGATGAGGTCCATTTATAGGACTATCACCCTGCCACATAACAACCTTGTGTTCATAAGGACCATATATATTTTTACTTCTTGCTACCATTTGCCAACCTGTTTGAACACCACCAGCAGGTGCAAAAATATAATAATAGCCATTTCTTTTATACATTTTAGGACCTTCAAGAGTTGGGTGATTAATTCTTCCATCAAAAACAAGAACACCATCATCTAACAGTTTAGTACCATCAGCAGACATTTTATGAAGAAATAGTTTACTTTTGTAGCCTATTCTACTTTTAGCAACACCTCTTATTAAATAAGCATTGCCATCATCATCCCAGAAAGGACAAGTATCAATCCACCCTTTACTCTTAGCTACGCAAACAGTATCATTCCACTTGCCAAAAGGATTTTCTGTATTTGCCATAAATATGCCTTCATCTGGGTCGCCAAAATAAACCCAAAACTTATTGTCGTGGTATCTTATGCTAGGTGCCCAAACACCCATACCGTGACAAGGCTTTGAATACTTATCTAAAGGCATTTTTTCTACAGCATAGCTAATAAGTTTCCAGTTGACTAAATCAGTTGAATGAAGAACCGGAACACCTGGAAAGTAAGTAAAAGAACTTGCTACCATAAAAAAGTCATTGCCAACTCTTATAACATCTGGGTCAGAATAATCTGAAAACAAAATAGGATTTTTGTACTTGCCGTTTCCTAAATCAGCAATCCACTTACCTTTTACATTTTCATACATAGGCTTAATCTCCTAAATTTCTTCAACCTTATCTCTAGTCATTAAGTCATAAACAGCCTGTTTAACATCTTTGCCTTCATAAAGAACAGTGTTAATTTCGTGAGTAATAGGCATATTAATATTAAGTTTCTTTGAAAGCTCATAAGCTGCCTTAGCATTGCTTACACCTTCAACAACCATATGAACTTCATCAAGAGCTTCCTTTAAAGTCTTACCTTGACCTAAAAGAATACCAGCCCTTCTATTTCTTGAGTGCATACTTGTACAAGTAACAATTAAGTCACCTACACCAGCAAGACCAGCAAAAGTTTCTCTCTTTGCACCCATAGCCACACCAAGTCTTGATATTTCGTGCAAGCCTCTAGTCATTAATGCAGCCTTAGTATTGTCACCAAAGCCACAGCCATCAGATATACCAGCAGCCAAAGCAATTAAGTTCTTTAAAGCACCACCAAGTTCAACACCAACAATATCACTATTAGTATACACTCTAAACATAGGTGTCATAAAAGTATTTTGCACTTCTTCTGCAACACTTACATCTTCTGAAGCAGCAACAATAGCAGTTGCCATATTTCTACCAACTTCCTCGGCGTGAGATGGACCAGATAAAACAGCTACTCTACACTGAGGAATTTCTTCTTTAATAACCTGAGAAAGTCTTAACAATGAACCTTCTTCAAGACCCTTAGCAACATTAACAACAATCTGATTTTCCTTAACAAAAGGAGCAAATCTCTTTGCCATATTTCTTACAAACTTAGAAGGAGTTGAAAATACTATCATATCTGCCCAAGTAACATCTTCGTCCTTAGAAGTAATTACAATATCTGAATCAAGCTTAATACCTGGCAAAAATTCCTTGTTTTCTCTTTCAGAAAGAATAGCAGCAGCTTCCTCCTCCTTAAAAGACCATAATATAACATTATTGCCAGCTCTCTTAAGCTGTATAGCTAAAGCTGTTCCCCAGCTACCAGAACCAATAACTGCAACTGTTTTCATATAAACACCTCTTTAATTTTTCTTAGAACCAAACTTGTTTTCAGTTCCGTTTAATAATCTTTGAATATTTGATTTGTGCTTAATATATGCAAGTACGCAAAGTACAAACATTAACAATATTTCTTCAATACCAAAACCATAGATATTTTTTGTAACAATCATAAGTATTGGATACAACAAAGCCATTGTAAGTGATGCAAGAGAAATATATTTCTTTATTAAAACAATTATAAAACCTACTATGTATGTTGCAACAGCAATCTGCCAATTAACGCAGAGCATAAGTCCAAGAGTACAAGCAATACCCTTACCACCTCTAAAGCCAAGATAACAAGGAAAGTTGTGACCAAGAACAGCACCTATACCAGCATAAATACCAGGTAAAAGACTTGTACCACTTATAAAACTACCGTCGCCATTAAATATAAGTGAACATACAATATAAGCTAAAATTATCTTTAAAATATCAATTATAAATACAGCAGCACCTACTTTTTTGCCTAAAATTCTTGTTGTATTTGTAAAACCAGCATTGCCACTGCCCTTTGTTCTAATATCAATATGACCTATCAATCTGCATAAAATATACGCAGACTGAAAACAGCCAAAACCATAGCCTATTAAAAGGCAAATTATTCTGAACATAAATATTCCTTCTTCCTATTTCTTAATTTAACTTGCAGAACTATTCCTTTCTATTTCTAGCAATAAAGTGAATAGGAGTACCAGTAAATCCAAAGGCATCTCTTAACTGATTTTCAATATATCTCTTGTAAGAGAAGTGTAAAAGTTCAGTATCATTAACAAAAAGAACAAATGTAGGTGGCTTAACAGACACCTGAGTCATATAATAAATTCTGAGAGGTCTACCCTTTTCAGCTGGTGGCTGGTTCATAGCCATTGCTTCAATAAGTACATCATTAAGCATACCTGTTGAAATTCTTAATGAATTATTTTCATTTACTGTATTTATAAGGTCAAATAACTTTGTAACTCTCTGACCAGTAGCTGCAGAAATATAAATAATAGGAGCATAAGACAAATACTTAAATTCAGACTCAATGTCCTTAGTAAACTTATTCATTGTCTTGTTGTCTTTTTCAATCTTATCCCACTTATTTACTGCAATAATAACAGCCTTACCAGCCTCGTGAGCAATACCTGCAACCTTAGTATCCTGGTCAGTAATACCTTCCTCGGCATTAATCATCATTATACACACATCAGCTCTTTCAACTGCTGCCACAGCTCTAATGATTGAATACTTTTCAATATTTTCCTTAATTTTAGACTTTCTTCTCATACCAGCAGTATCAATAAATACATACTTTTGACCGTTATATTCATAGTCAGAGTCAATAGCATCTCTTGTTGTACCTGCAACATCACTAACTATCACTCTTTCCTCGCCTAAAATTCTATTGATTAAAGATGATTTACCAACATTAGGCTTACCAATAATAGCAACCTTAATAACATCATCTTCTTCACTATCGTCCTTATCGGCTGGAAAATGCTTAACAACTTCATCAAGCATATCACCAATACCAAGCATCTGACCAGCACTAACGCCAAAAGGTTCGCCTAAGCCAAGCTGATAAAATTCATAAATATCCATTCCATACTTAGCAAGGTCGTCCATTTTATTTACAGCAAGTACAATAGGCTTTTTAGACTTTCTTAAAATATTGGCAACCTGCATATCAGCATCTACCATACCAGTCTTAACATCAGCCACAAAAATAATAACATCAGCTGACTCAATAGCAATTTCAGCCTGTGCATACATATTTTTAAGCATCATATCATCACTTTCAGGCTCAAGACCACCTGTGTCAATAAGTGTGAAATGATGATTAAGCCATTCTGCATCAGCATAAATTCTGTCACGAGTTACACCAGGAGTATCTTCTACAATAGATATTCTCTGACCTGCAATTCTGTTAAAAAGCGTAGACTTACCAACATTAGGTCTGCCTACAATAGCAACTATAGGTTTAGCCATTTTAATTTTCCTCCGCTTTTAATATTTCTTTAAATAGTGCAGCTTCTTCACTTTTTGCTGACACTACCTTTACATTTAATTCCTTTTCTACATCTGACATAGTAACATCATCTAAGAAACAATTTTCGCCTTCTCTAATAGCACTTTCTGGCACAAATAGAGTTGTTCCAAGTTCTTTATCCTTAAGCTGATTGATTATGTCAGTACCTGTAAGCAAACCACTTACAGTAATAGTTCTGCCAAAATAATCATTATCTATGGCATAAACATTTATTTTAGTATTAACATACTTTTTCATTATATCACAACTAAGGGAATAAATAAAGTCATAAGCAATTTTTCCTGTTGCAATGCTTACATTTCTTACCTTATCATCACCCTCAACTGTATTGTAATAGTCATAAAATTCCTTTTTAGTTAATGTAAGCATACCTACACCATTTTCATACTGTGGATAGCCTTCATAAAACTCATCATTAGGTGGCTCAATTCCTGCTGTAACATAAAATTCGTCACTTAAAAAGCAAAATCTAGTACCATATTCTTTAAGGAATTTTTCTTGCCAAACAGAAACATCTTCTATTATTTTTTTACAATCTTCTCTGTTAAATAACTCAATATCCTCTAAGCCATCTCTATACTTTGACTTACCAAAAGGAACTATTGACATACTTCTAGCCGTTGGCAAAAATTCCGATAAATCTCTTATACTTTTTTCAAGGTATTTTCCGTCATTTATATTTTTGCACAATACAATCTGAAAATTCATTTCAATATGATTAGCATTTAAAAGCCTTAAATAGTCCATAAGTTTTGTAGCATTAGGATTTTTAAGCATATATTTTCTAAGAGCCATATCTGTAGTTTGAACAGATACATTAATTGGTGATAAATGATAGAATATAACTCTTTCAAGGTCTGACTCTTTCATATTAGTAAGGGTAACATAATTACCCTGCAAAAATGAAAGTCTTGAATCATCATCTTTAAAATAAAGGGATTTTCTCATTCCCTTAGGTAACTGGTCAATAAAGCAGAATATACACTTATTAGAACAGCTTCTAGCCTTATCCATAAGTCCAGATTCAAACACAATGCCTAAATCCTCATACTCATCTTTATCAATTTCAAGCAACCATTCTTCACCGTCTGGCTTTCTTATTCCTACCTCAATATATTCTCCTTGAATCATATATCTATAGTCAAGAACATCTTTAATAGGTGTGTTGTCAATATCTACAAGCACATCGCCAACTTCAATACCCATTTCTTCAGCAATGCTGTCTTTTTCTACCTTTATAATAACATTTTGCATTTTATCACTCCATATAAACAGCCTAACCGAAACACCTTAAAAATTTAAAGACTTATAAAACCAGCCATTGACCCTCTTTCATTTCCCATTATTCTGTGAGAATAAAATTTGTCAGGGTGGCACATAGTACAAATTCTGCTGTTTTCAATATTTTCTCTTAAAACACCTGCTCTAACAAGTATTTCCTCATTAATTCCGTGAAGGTCAATATAGTAATGACCTTCATTTTCCTTATCAATTTCAATAAAATTATCTGCCCAGTCAAAGGATTTTCTAAAAGCATCTACAACAGGCTGGTCAACCTGAAAACAACACTTTCCAATAGCTGGTGCTATGCCACAAATAATGTCATTCGTATTACAACCATAATCTTTTTCCATTTTAGCAACAGTTTTAGCTCCTATTGCAAGCACTGTACCTCTCCAACCACTATGGCAAATACCAATAACTTTCTTAACAGGGTCATAAAAATAAACAAGAACACAGTCTGCTGAAAATCCAGTTAAAACAACATCTTTACAATTAGTTATTACGCCATCATAGCCTTCCAGCTCTCTATCTCTAAATAAGCCCTTGCCTCTGTCAGCCTCAGTAACATTTATTATTCTGTCTGTATGAATTTGTCTTGTCCAAACTGTGTTGTGAGAGTCACAGCCAATAGCATTACAAATTAATCTGTAGTTTTCAATAACATTTTCAACCTTATCCTCTCTCCAGCCTAGGTTCATTGACTCATAACAGCCTTCAGAAACACCGCCCTTACGAGTTGAAAAGCAATGCTTTACCCCTTTAAGATTATTAAAAACATAATATTCAATATTGCCCTTTTTTACTAATTCCATTTTATCACCTTAAAAAGCATTTTTAATATGCTCTACCTTTTTGCCTAGTATTTCAATTACATCAAAACGCATATTACAATCCAATTTATTTTCAAGAATATACATTTCAGCCGTTCTCTTTATTTGTCTTTGTTTAAAAGGGGTTACAGCCTCTCTTGGCAAGCCTTTGTCAGTATTATTTCTATACTTAACTTCAATAAATATAATATAACCACCCTTTTTAGCAATTATATCAATTTCACCAGTTTTGCGTCTGTAATTTCTCTCAAGTATTTTATATAGCCTTAGTCTTAAATACCTTGTAGCTATATTTTCACCCTTTTGACCTATTTCAACATTATTCATAACTATTCAAAAAATTTATGTGTGAAACTTCTTCTATGTATATCACAAAGTCCATATTTTCTTATAGCTTCTTCGTGATATTTAGAGCCATAACCAACATTACTTTCAAAGCCATACTGTGGATATTTTTTAGCATACTCAACCATCATTCTATCTCTTATTACCTTTGCAATTATACTAGCTGCACCAATAGAGATACTTTTTGCATCACCCTTAATTATAGCCTCTTGTGGTATGTCAATTTCAGGAATTGTGACAGCATCAACAAGCAACTGTTGAGGCTTAACATTCATATTTTCAATAGCAATTCTCATAGCCTTGTATGTAGCTTGCAAAATATTAAGCTGGTCAATTTCATAATTATCTACAATTCCAACTCCAACAGAAATAGCCTTTTCCTTAATAATATCAAATAGCTCCTCTCTCTTTTTTAAAGAAAGTTTTTTGCTATCATTTATGCCTTCAATTTTACAACCCTTTGGTAATATAACACAAGCTGTCACAACTGGTCCAGCATAAGGACCTCTGCCAACCTCATCAATACCACCAACATATTCAACACCCATTGATTGATACTTTTTTTCAAACTGAGTAATTAGCTCAAGTCTTTCAAGTTCTTTATTATGAGCGTCTATTTTCTTAAAAGCACTTTCTATTATTTTAGCAACTCCTGCCCTTTTATCATCACTATATAGCTTAATAAAATCATCAAGATTGTTTAAATCACAATTATTAAATTCTGCCTTAATTTCTGCAATAGTTTTCATATCAAATACCCTTTTACATACATATTCAGATTATATTATACTATAATTTTCTAAAATTTTCAATAGCATATAATTAACAATTAAATTATAATATCATAAATTACAGTATACATTAAATTGCGGTGAAAACTATGGATATAATAGTTAAAAAAGGAGCAAAACATTCGCCCTTAGATATAAAATATAACCTAGATATAATTGATAGCCTTGTTATAAAAGATAATTCAAGCAACAACGATATAAAATACGAAAATCCTAAAATCTATGCTCAAATAAATAACGCAAAAAAAACTGTACACTGTGATAATAGTCAATATACAGGCAAAAATGTTACAATAGCTTTTTTAGATACAGGCATTTGCTATATACCTGACTTTAATGGCAGAATACTTTGTTTTAAGGATTTTATAAACAGTCAACAAAATATTTATGATGATAATGGTCACGGAACTCACGTTGCAGGTATAGCTTCTAGCAATGGTGCATATAAGGGTGTTGCTCCCAACTCAAATATAATTGCATTAAAAGTATTAAACAGTGACGGTCAAGGAAATGCCTCTGATGTACTAGCTGGTATACAATGGATAGCTAATAACAAAAACAAATACAACATAAAAATAGCCAACCTATCAATAGGCACAGCAGGTACAATAAAAAACGACCCTCTTGTTGAGGCAGTTGAAAAACTATGGGATATGGGGATTGTCGTTGTAACTGCCGCTGGTAACAACGGTCCTAGCCCTTGCACAATTTCATCACCTGGTATAAGCCGAAAAATAATAACAGTTGGCTCATCTGACGATGAAAAATATCACAAAATATTTTCTGGCAGAGGTCCTACAAAAGAATGTATAATTAAGCCTGATATTCTTGCACCAGGTAGCAACATAACATCTTGCAAATGCCTTACTGGCACATATAAGCAATTAAGCGGAACATCAATGTCAACACCTATAATCAGCGGTGCTGTTGCCTTACTTTTAGAAAAAACACCAAATCTTAAACCTGACGATGTAAAATATATGCTTAAGCTATCATCAACAAACCTGAATATGCCACCAAATAGACAAGGCTGGGGGCTTCTTAATATTGAAAAACTTTTAAATATGGAGGCAGTATATGTTAGACATTAATTATGATAAATCAATACATCGAGATGGTATATATGATGTTGATGAAAGCTGTAAAATTAAAACAACTGAGGTAACAAACAATGATAGTTTTGTATTTGTTATATTAGCAATATTTGTTTTAATAAGATAGACAAAAAGAAACGGCATAAAATATGCCGTTTCAAAATAGAGTTTACTTATTAATAGTTACATCAATACTATAAATACCAATGTTATCACTTGAATAAATATAGTAAGTGCCAGCCTTTTCAATATTATATTCTAAAACAGTTGGAGTAGCTACAGACTTATTAGTTCTAACATCAACCTTGCAAGTAACACTAGCTAAATCTCTAACACCGTCAGAAATAATACATTTTCTATTTTTGTCTTTTGTACTACCAGTAGCTGCAACAACCTTAACACTAGCAGGGCCAGTTGTTGTAAACTTAATTGCTCTCTTGCTTGCACTACCTGTACCATTAGTCTTTATTTTCTTAGTATAAACAACATTATCAATCTTTTCATTTGATTCTTCAACAGTTAAAGGACTAGCATCAGTATTTACAGTAAAGTAAGCACCAATTACCTTATCATTTATTAAGTCGCCTATTGACAAATCATTTACATTTAAACTTGCCTTATCATCAATCTTAGGAGCAATAACCTTTTTCTCTAAGTCAATAACTTGGCCACTAAGGTCAGATGCTAATGTAATATTATTAATAGAACCACCAAAATAATCAGCTGTACCATCAACAACAACATTTACAGTTTCAGTATTACCAATTTTCTTAAACTTGAAATTACCCATTTTATCAGTAATTACAGTTTCTTTTGTAACATAAGAGCTATCCTGTAACTTAACAGTAACACCGCCTCTTAAAGCACCATTAACCTTAACAGAGCCAGACAAAGTATAATAAGCTGTTGATTTTGCTCTTTCAGCTATCTTCATACCAAGTAAAGCCGTTTTAGAATTATTTACATAAATAACAATAGGCTTATTAGCTGTTACTTCAATATTAATTGGGTCGAAAGTTATAGCTTCATTATATCCGTGAACATCATAAGCTGTATAGTCCTTTAAATTTTTAATAGTATAAACGCCATTGCCATTATTAGTTAGCTTATCATATAATCTTATAGAGTCAGTTTTAGTTGAGTCAGAACCACTGTTAATAGCATATATGCTTAAAGTACCTGTTACCTTTGGGAGCATAACAAAATACTTAGACGCCAATTCCATACCCTTATTATCCAAAACTTTATCAGACTCAATAGTGTAAATATCCTTGCCTTCAAGACCAGCAACATTGCCAGTATCACTAACAAAATTATCAGAAAAATTACTCTTAGCATCTTTTCTAATACTATAGCTCTTTGTAATACCTGTAAAACTGCCGTCCATACCAAAAACAGATGGTACAGTAGCTTCACTAGACCTCCACATATTGTCAGATGCACTTACAGTTGTTACTAAACTAATTGACAAACTAGCAACAGTCAATGCTGTAGCTAGTGTACAGCTAATAAATTTTTTAAGCAATAATTTCATAAAAACCCCTACCTTTCATAAAATATTTCACAATTTATTTATACAATAATTATATCATTATTATATACTTTTTTCAATTTGATTGTTAAATATTTTACAATTTTATGTACTTTTAACAATTCACAGCATATACTATTATACAAATTAACGATATTCAATATACAACAAAGGAGCATAAGCAATTAAGCCTACGCTCCCTTAAAATATTATTATTAGAAGGTTTATATATTAGAAATTAACACCCTTAGTAAAGTCAATATCAGAGTAGCTTTTCTTCTTCATAGATGTGGACATCTGAAGATTGTTAGAACTAAGTGATATTACATCGTTAGCCTCAAAAGAGGTAATATTTAATTCTGGTTTATTATAATCTTTTCTCATTTTCATATACCTCCCTATTTGTAACTATTATTAATCTTAGTTGTTATATTAGCTGCTGCCTCTGAGTCAGCATTTTCAAGGTGAACACCATAAATATAATCACCATCTGCTGCAGCTGAGCAAACAGCACTTGCATCAAATGCAAAATTATCAATAACTACTGATTCAAATACAGTACCAGTTGTGTCGATGTTATCTTCGCCTACTGTGTCAATAGAGAGAACACTGCTAGTTTCAGCACTTGCCTTTGGAACAGCTGAAAGTATGTAAGCATCTGTACCATTTACATAAGCTGCTGGCTTAGATGCGTCACTAGACTGTGTAAGGTTAGCACCAACAACAACATTAACACTAAGAATACCAATGTTAGCACTTGAATAAATATAATAAGTACCAGCACCACTTAAATAATAATTTAAAGCAGTTGGTACAGCTGTAGCTGTTTCATTAACAGTTTTAACTGCACAAGCAACACTTGCTAATTCATTAGTACCGTCAGAAAGTACGCACTTTCTAGCTGCATCAGCATTACTACCTGTAATAGCAACTACCTGAACATAACCAGCACCAGTTGTAGTAAACTTAATAGCTCTCTTGCTAGTGCTACCACTACCGTTAGTCTTTATTCTCTGAGTAAATGTAGTGTTACCAAATTTAGTATTAGCTGTGTCTACAGTTAAAGGATTGCTATCAGTAACTACTGTAAAGCAATCATTAAAAACGCTTTCATTAGTAAAATTCTTACTTGTTTCTGAACCTAAATCTATATCATTAGCACTTAAAAATGCTGATGTTGAAATAGACTTAGCTGTAACCTTTTCTGTTAAGTCAAAGTCCTGACCAATAATATCAGATGTAACACTAATATCATTGATTGTTGCACCAAAATAGTCTGTACCATCTTCAATAACAACATCTACAGTTTCAATATTACCAATGTTTTCAAACTTATAAGAACCAGTTTCATCAGTTGTTACAGTTGAACTAGTTACATAATCACTACCCTTTAATTTAACAGTTACGCCACTCTTAGCTACGCCATTAACCTTAACTGTACCAGATAATGAATAGTAAGCTGTTGGAGCAACAGATGACTTAACTTCAACTGTAGGGATTTTAGCACTACTACTAGTTGCACCAACCATTGTACACACTGTATTTGCTGGTAAAGTAACAGTACCACCACCAGCAGGTACATCAGCACTATTTTCAGTACCATCAGCAGTCCAGCTTACCTTTGATGCCTTGCTATTAGTTTCAGTAAATGTAACTTTACACTCACTAGCTGGAGTTAAGAATTTAACACCATTACCATCATTTTTTAAGTTAAGACCTGCACTATCAACAGTACAAGTTGCAACAAAGCGACCATCACTTGATTTAACCTCTGTACCAGCCTTATTCTTTGAAAAAATACCATTTTTGGTTGTAACATTATAAGTTGAACCTATTTCCAAGGCAACTGTTGGATTAGCTGTAGGTAAAGCAGCAAATACAGACACAGAGCCTAAAGCAAGCATAGCTGCAACAGAAACTGCAACTGTACTAAACAATTTTTTAAATCTCATTCCTATTCCTCCCTTGCATAAAGCATAAGATATTTTATTAACAATCTTATTATAACACTTTAGTGCAATACTTTCAAGAAATTAGACTTAATATTATCTATTTTGTGTATTATGCACAAACATTAACTTATATTTATGACATTTTGACAAATAAATTATTAATTTTTTATGAAATTACATTTTCAATTACGCTCCAAAGCTCATCTCTGCCGTCCTTTGTTTCACTGCTAAAAGGAATTAATATATCATCTTTATCAAGATTTAAAGACTTTCTAAGCATAGAAATATGCTTTGGCAACTGACTTCTCTTTAATTTGTCAGATTTAGTAGCAACAATTATGATTTTATAGCCATAATGTCTTAACCAGTCATACATCATTTTATCGTTTTCGCCAGGCTCGTGTCTAATATCAATCAATAAAATAATTGCTCTAAGTTCTTCCCTTTTAAGAAGATAGTTTTCAATCATTTTGCCCCACTTTGCTATTTCAGTTTTAGGAGCTTTTGCATAACCATAACCAGGCAAGTCAACAAAATAAAGGGCATCTTCTACATTATAAAAATTAATAGTTCTAGTTTTTCCTGGATTTTGGCTAGTTCTAGCAATAGCCTTTCTGTAAACCATAGAATTAATTAAAGAACTTTTACCTACATTAGATTTACCAGCAAAAGCAACTTCAAGTTTACCATCTGTAGGATATTGAGCAGGCTTAACAGCAACTGCATCTAAGGATACATTATTTACTTTCATATTTACCTCCGTATTATTTCAAATTATTATTTTAATTTACTATATATATTAATTATTGTCAAGTTTTAGGCGTTTACGTTTTTTTAATCATTTTTTAATCTAAATTACACAGTTTATTAACAATTATGTTGTAATATAATAGTGTAGTTAAGGTTTTTGCCCCTAATTCTTTCCTTAACTACATAAGCCAAAGTCTTTTGTAACTCCTCTTTTGTGGCTTTGGCATATAACAAAAATGACTGCTATGCAGTCATTTTTTTGTTTAGCTTATTAATATAAATACAACATACAACAATTATCCCACTACTTAACACAGTTAATATAGCCAAGACTGCTGTATTAAAATAATAGTTGTTGCTATCTAAAACAGTCTTTACAGGACAAGTTAAACCTATTGTATAATTACTATTATACTTGTTAACTGTGTTCCAAGCCATTAATTCTTCACCACGACTATTAACCTTAGTTATGATTTCATTACCCTGGCTTGCCAATAACACTTCAGATACATTTTTAACAATGTCTTTACCACTATTTAAAGAATAATCTTTATACAATTCTCTTGTAGTGGAATTTTTGTAGTTTTCAGTTGTTCTTAAATCTCTTTCATACACAACTATATTATCTCTATACACAAAACCATAAGAAACATCAAACTTAAATAACTTATTCAAAACATCAGGATTAACCGTATCTTCTTCAGATAATGTTTCAAATTCTGATACAATATATTCAATGAACTTGTTCTGGTCACGCTCATAGCAAGAAATAGTATAACTTCGTTGCATATAAAATATAGTTGTACTTGCTATAATATTTATTAAAGCAAATATAAGTCCTATAATTATTAAAACATTCGATTTTATCACTTTAATTCCTCACAAATAAAAATATATTATCAAATTATAAATAATTATAATATATTTTTAATAATTTGTAAAGAATAAAATACATATTTTGTAATTTGTTAAATAAATTTATCAATTGTTTATTTTAGTATTATTTTTTTCTACTTTTGAGCTTTTATTTTTTCGTCAAGTTCATTTAAGTACATCCATCTATCCATTTTGTTTGATAGCTGTTGCTCAAGTTCTTCCTTTTGTGCAGTAAGCTCCTGAAGTTTTGAATACTGACTAGCACACTTAGTCATTTCAATTTCAACATCAGCAATACTTTCTTCAAGTTTAGCTATTTCTTCGTCTATAACAGCAAATTCTCTTTCCTCGTTATAAGACATTTTTAACTTCTTAGCACCCTTATCCCAAGTTTTAGCCTCACTTTTTTCAGCCCTAATAGCTTCCTTAGGCTTTTGCTTTTCAATATAGTCGCTATAGCCACCTTCATATTGCTTAATATAACCATTACCTTCAAAGGCAAATATTCTGTCAACGCATTTATCAAGGAAATATCTATCGTGAGATACAGTTATAACTGCACCGTCAAAGCCGTCAAGATAATTTTCAAGTATTGTAAGAGTTTCAATATCCAAATCATTTGTAGGCTCATCTAAGAAAAGAATATTAGGAGCAGACATAAGAACTCTAAGCAAATAAAGTCGTCTTCTTTCACCACCAGATAACTTGCTAATTGGCGAATACTGCATTTCACCATTAAATAAAAATCTTTCCAAAAGCTGTGATGCTGATATTTTGCCATCACGAGTATTAATAAACTCACCTACATCTTTTATGTAGTCAATTACTCTTTGATTTTCGTTCATATCATCATTTTCTTGAGCAAAAATTCCTATTTTAACAGTTTCACCCATAGCCACAGTACCGCTATCAGGCTTAATTTTGCCAATAAGGATATTAACAAGAGTAGATTTGCCACAGCCATTAGTACCTATGATACCAATTCTATCGTTTTTAAGAACAATATAGCTAAAGTCCTTTATTAATACCTTGTCACCGTAGGCTTTGCAAATATTTTCTGCTTCAATAGTCTTTCTGCCAAGTCTTGAAGATAAACCAGCAATTTCAACATTTTGCTTTTTTGTTGGACCTGTCATATTTGATATTTCTTCAAATCTTTCAAGTCTAGCCTTTTGTTTAGTTGACCTAGCTTGAGCTCCTCTCCTAACCCATTCAAGCTCTGTTCTAAGAAAGTTTTGTCTTTTTCTTTCGTTAGCAGCCTCTCTTTCTTCTCTTTCAGCCTTAAGCTCAAGAAATTGGCTGTAGTTGCCGTCATAGGTATACATTTTTCCTTTGTCAAGTTCAATAGTTTTGTTTACAACCCTATCAAGGAAATATCTGTCGTGAGTAACCATTAAGAGAGCCTTAGTAGTTTTCTTAAGGTTTGCCTCAAGCCACATAACTGTATCATTATCAATGTGGTTAGTAGGCTCGTCTAATATAAGCAAATCAACAGGAGAAATCATAGCAGCAGCAAGAGCAACTCTTTTTCTCTGACCACCAGAAAGCTCACTAATAGGTTGAAAATAGTCCATAATGCCAAGTCTAGTAAGTATAGACTTAGCATTACTTTCTTCATTAGGAGTAGATATATCACATATTCTATTCATATAATCCATAACTACTTCATTATCTAAGAATACAGGTATCTGTGGCAAATAGCCAACCCTTAAGCCATTCATTGTGATAACTTGTCCGCTGTCAGCTTCTTCATCACCAGCAATTACTTTAAGCAAAGTAGACTTACCAGTACCGTTGACGCCAATTATACCTATTTTATCCTTATCATCAATACCAAATGTTAAATTGTCAAAAATCACCTTTTCACCAAAGGATTTTTTTAAATTTTCAACTGTCAATAAATTCATAATTAATAAGTTCCTACATCAATACTGTTTATAATAACATCTTCAACAGGCTTGTCATTTTCGCCAGTCTGAACATTTGCAATGGCATCAACAATATCCATACCCTCATAAACCTGACCAAAAATAGTGTAGTCAAGGTCAAGAGCTGGGTAACCACCTAACTTGCCATAAGCGTCAATAACTTCCTGAGGGAATACATCACCAATAGTAAGTCTGTCGCCCTTCTTGTTAGTAAATGTTCTCTGTGAACTTGGGCTTTGATAAATACCAGACTTGTCATTGTTTTCAATCATCTGCTTCATCTGTTCACCCTGATTGTTCTGAACAATGTAGAACTGGCTACCATTAGTATCAGGACCAGCATTAGCCATACATAAAGCACCTCTAAAACTTCTTAAATCTAAAGATACTTCATTTTCAAATGGTGCGTTCCAAATACTCTCACCACCAGTACCATCACCCTTAGGGTCACCACCTTGAATCATAAAGTCCTTAATAACTCTGTGGAATGATACACCGTTGTAATATCCGTCCTTTGCGTGAGTAACAAAGTTCTCAACAGCCTTTGGAGCATAGTCTGGGAAGAACCAAACCTTAATATCACCCTTATTAGTGTGGAGTGTAGCTATAGTATCGCCTTTCTGAACACCCTTAAGCTGTGGAAGCCCAGTATAATCAGCTACAGTAGTACCTGATGAAGTTTTTTCATTAGATGCTGAGTCACTGCTGTTTGTAGTTTCTTCATTTGTAGTATTATCAGTTGTAGATATAGTACCACAAGCAGTAAGGCTAAGAGCAGTTAAAGCCAAAGTTAATCCTAAAACAAGTTTCTTTTTCATCTTTTTATCTCCTTTACATTTATAACACTAATATTAATGATATTTAATTATTTATTTTTTGTCAAGTATTTAAAGAAAGATAAATAAATTTTTCATAATTATGGTCAAATATCCTTTTTTATCAAAGCATCGTATATACTGTCGGCTATAATTTCAGACATATTCATTACAATAGATAATCTTGTACTTTGTAGCTGAACTATTCCATTTGTACTCCACTTGTTTACAATACCGGTTATTGATATATCACCAACAGCCCTTAACTTTTTAGAAATGCCAGCACCGGGACTTAAAGAACCAGCCCAAACACTCATACTTCCAATGTGATTGTATATACCTAAGCAAGCATCAACAGCCAAAACTAAGGGATTGTTGTAATAATTATAAAGATGATTAATTTTTTCTTCTATATTTATAGCGTGAACAGGTCTGTCAATAGTTCCAATAACATTGTTGACACCCATTTTAGTCAATTTAGTACCAACCAGAGGACCTAATGAGTCACCAGTTGCCCTATCTGTTCCAATACAGAACACAACTACATCACTATATTTTTTATATTTTTTTACTATATGCTTTTTAATGCTATTGCTTAATAAATACCTGCTGTTATCATCATCAGCATATATATATTCTCTGTTATTAAACACCATATCACCTCTTTTATAATATAGGCAAAATATGCGTGATTTATGTATTTGCCCATTTTACACAATTTTGAAAATATTTGCTTACAAAACATAAGGACAAGCAACAGCCTTTGACATAATATCATCAAGCAGTTTGATATTATACTTTCATAAAAATAAAAGGAGAGTGTCAAAATGACTAATGACGAAGTTACAAACTTACCAAACAATGTTAAACAAGTTGGCAGTATATCTGACGGAAACAGAATATACTTAGAAGACTATGCTTGTACATATTTAGAGCAATACGCAGCATCGGAAGGTGGGAAAGAAAAGATTGCCCTTTTAGTCGGTCGCAACCTAACAATAAATGATGACTGTGTTTTGTTTATTAACGGCATTATACAAGGCAAATACACTATTCAAAAAAATGGTATGATTGAGCTAACAGAAAAAAGCTGGCAATATATAGAAAAACAGCTCAATCTATATTTTAAGGACTGCCAAGTTGTAGGCTGGGCTTATGTTCAACCAGGATTTGAAGATTACATAAGTGAAAAACTGTGTAATTTTCAAAAAAGCAATATAACAAAAGGACTTCAAGTTTTATACATAACCGACCCAACAGAAAAAATATCTGGTTTTTATAAATGGAATAACAATGAGGAAGTATTTAACAATATAAAAGGCTACATTATTTATTATGAAAAAAATGATGGTATGCACGAATATATGCTGGAAAACAAAATAAAAGAGGACAAGCCAGTTGAAACAGCAGAAGAACAACTGAAAAATGATGCAGGTGCAAAGGCAAGAAAAATAGCAACCTCCAAAGTTCAAAAAAAGGCAAAGCATTATGCCACAGTTGACCAAAGCAAAACAATAAATTTGTTAAGCAGTTTAAGTTTTGTTATGTTGCTGGTATGTTTTATTATGGGAGCTACATTGGTTCAAAATGATGACAAGCTAAATCAGTTAGAGGCACAGCTTACAGCTCTTGAAAGTGAATTTCAAAATACAAAGGCAGTATTTGCCTCTTATGCAGAAACTACTACAGTAACAACAACAGAAGCTCCAACAGAGGCAACAACTGCACAAGCTACAGCACAGGTTGAACACACTAAGTACAAGGTTCAGCAAGGTGACACATTAATAAGCATAAGCAAGGCTAAATATGGCAACACAGCTAAGGTAAGAGAAATAAGACAGCTAAACAATATGGAAAATGACAAAATCGTTGTTGGCAAAACAATACTTTTGCCTTAGAGGTGGTCAAAATGGATATGAATAATGAATTAGCAGCAGCTCTTGCCCACGAAATAAAAAATCCAATTGCTATAATTAGAGCAAATATTGACTACATTAAGTTATCGGTCAATCCAAGCCTAACAAATTGCTTTAATGTAATAGAAAAAGAATTAAACAAACTTAATTCATTAATAACAGACTACACCACAATATTTCAGCCTAACAATAAAAATGAGCTAATATTTATTGAAGATTTAATATATGATGTTGCCGAGGAATTTAATATAATAACATCAAAGGAAATACACTTTACATTTAACATTGACAGTGAAATAAATATAATGGGTGATTACAAAAAGCTGTCAATACTACTTTTTAACTTATATAAAAATTCAGTTGAGGCAATAAAAGAAAAAGGAACTATAAACACAAAAATGTATCAAAAAAACAATATTATATATATCGAAATATCTGATACAGGCTGTGGCATACCAGAGGGTTTAATAAATAATATCGGCACACCATTTTTAACAACAAAGGCTAACGGAAGTGGCTTAGGAATAATGATTTGCAAAACAATTGTTGATGCACACAATGGAAAAATGTTAATTGAAAACACAAAAAAAGGCTGCAAAACCACCCTAGAATTTCACAAATAAATTTGCTATTTTGCCAAATTTGAGGTATACTATTCTTATTCTACTTAAGGAGAAATACACCAATGGAAAGAATGAAAGAATTAATAGAAATACTTACAAAAGCCTCAAGAGCCTACTATCAAGAGGATAGAGAAATAATGAGCGACTTTGAATATGACAAGCTATATGACGAGCTTACAGCCTTAGAAAAAGAAACAGGTGTTGTACTTTCAAATAGCCCTACTCAAAAGGTTGGTCATCAAGTCTTAAGCTCATTAAAAAAGGTAAGACACGAAAGCCCAATGCTATCTCTTGACAAAACTAAGGAAGTAACAGCCTTAGAAAGTTTTTTAGGCAATAACAAAGGTATACTTTCATATAAAATGGACGGCTTAACAGTTGTGTTGACATATAAAAATGGTGAACTTAGTCAAGCTGTAACAAGAGGTAACGGAGAAATTGGCGAAGATATAACACACAATGCTAAGTTTTTCAAAAACATTCCTCTTAAAATTTCGTTTAAGGGCGAATTAGTTATAAGAGGTGAAGCTGTAATTTCATTTATTGATTTTAACAATATAAATGAAAAGTTAGAACCAGAGGACCAATACAAAAATCCTAGAAACCTATGTAGTGGTACTGTTAGACAGCTTAATTCTGAAATATCAGCATCAAGAAATGTCAATTTTATTGCTTTTGCTTTAGTTAAGGCAGAGGGACAAGCATTTGGTGATGACAAAGAAAATCGTTTTAAATGGCTTGAAAGCCTAGGCTTTGAATGTGTAGAAAGACAAAATGTAACATCAGAAAATATTGCACAAACAGTAAAAGCCTTTGAAGAAAAGATACCGTCAAATAGATTTGCTACAGACGGACTTGTTTTAACATTTAGCAGTATAGCCTATTCCCAGAGTTTAGGTACAACAGCAAAGTTCCCACGAGATTCAATAGCCTTTAAATGGGCAGATGAACTAGCAGAAACTACACTTATAAATGTAGATTGGAACACATCAAGAACTGGCTTAATCAATCCCATTGCAGTGTTTGAACCTGTTGAACTTGAAGGCACAACAGTAGAAAGAGCATCTTTACACAATTTAAGCATTATTGAAAACTTACAGCTAGGCTTAGGCGATAAAATAACAGTTTACAAAGCTAATATGATAATACCACAGGTAGCCGAGGACTTAACAAAAAGCAACAATTTAGAAATACCTGCTGTCTGTCCCGTTTGTGGTGAAGAAACAGAAATAATTGCACTTCGTGACGGAAAGGCACTTAAATGCCCTAACCCTAACTGCAAGGCTCAAAGAATATCAAGCCTTGAACACTTTGTGTCAAGAGATGCCCTTAATATTGAGGGCTTGTCAGAGGCTACTATTGAAAAGTTTATTGAAAAAGGCTTTATAGATAATTATACAGATATTTTTAAGCTAGAAAAGTATAAAACTGAAATAGTAAGTATGGACGGCTTTGGCGAAAAGTCATACAACAACCTTATTTCAGCCATTGATAAAAGCAAAAGTGTAGCTTTGCCAAACTTTATATATGCCTTAGGTATAAATAATGTTGGCTTAAGTAATGCTAAACTTCTGTGCAAAAAATGCAACAATTCACTTGATGAAATAAGAAAAGCCGATTTTGACACCCTTATTTCTATTGACGGCTTTGGTGATGTTATAGCTGATAGTATTGTTAAATATTTTAGTCATCAAAAGAATAACGATTTAATAAACGATGTGCTTAATTATTTGCAATTTACAGCAACAGAAGATAGTCAAACAGAGTTGAAACTTGAGAATGTAACATTTGTAGTAACTGGTGATGTGCATATTTACAAGAACAGAAAAGAATTGCAAGGTGTTATTGAAAAGTTAGGTGGCAAGGTTACTGGTAGCGTAAGTGCCAAAACAAATTACCTAATTAATAACGATGTCAACTCATCTTCATCTAAAAACAAAAAAGCTAAGGAACTAGGTATTCCTATAATTAGTGAAGAAGATTTTGAAGAAATGATAAAGTAGATATAAGAAATATGGGCAATCATTAGGTTGCCCTATTTTTTTATTTAAAATAACTTTTTATACTTTCCTAAAAAGGCGTACAGACTGGTTTATAAAGCCAGCCTGCACAGTAGTTGTTCTTAACACTCTAATCATTTCGTTTATTATACACCTTTTGTTTTGAATACTAAAGCTGAATTTTATCATACACATTATCTTTATCCATTTGACAAATGCCCAAATATCGTTTAGTAATTTGAAAATTACTATGATTATAAATATTCATCAATACGACAGGTTCAACACCACTTTTCCAAGCGTGATAACCAAATGTTTTTCTGAAAGAATGGCAACTAATATGGGCAATGTTTATTTCCTTGCAAACCTTATCTAGAATTCGGTTTACTTGAATACGGCTAATAGGCAAATTATTTCTATTAACAAATATATAATCATCTGGTTTATGCAATTTGTATTGCATAGTTTTAGCAGCAATTTTTATAGTATCATTAATAAAAATTATTTGCTCCTTGCCTGTTTTTTGCTCCTTTATTCGTATATGTTTTTTAAACTTATTTTCTTCATAAGAATATAAGTCATCCCATTTCAGCTTAAGAATATCACTTATTCTCAACGCCGTATTTACTCCTATCACCACAAGAAAATAATTGCGATATTCCTTCTTCTTGATAAAATACAGCTTTAGCTTCTTAATATCTCCTTTATCTCTAATAGGTTCTGCTGTTTTCATAATAAATCCTCCTTTAGGTATCAAAATATATAATTATGATACATATTAATTTTTTATAAATTGTACAATTATCTTAAATACTAGTATTGACAAACCAATACTTTTATTGTAATATAATAATTGTACACTTTATGTTTTATCCACGATATTTCCTAAACACTAGTATTTTCTATTATTTTCTAGTATTTTTTCCTTTTTTCGAGGTATCATAATTATATAATAAGATAAACGACAAAAAGCGACATTTATGCACATTTTTTTTAAAAAAAAGAACCCTATCATTATTACAACAATAGAGTTCTACTAATTATCAAATCTTCCAATTTTCAAATATTTGACGATATTTATCTAAAAAATCATAAGAAATTGTTATACTGTCATTAGTAACAGTTTTATCTTCATCAAAAATAGGCACTGGATTGCAACCACCTGCCTCCATTTCTACCTGCTCTGCTGTAAAAGCATTTCCACAGTTTTGACACACAATGTTGTCACCCTCCTGTTTGTAATAGCCCCTACCTGAACCATAACAAACTTGACAAGTGTTGAAAGCTGTTCTTACATTTCCTTCAGCATCTTTTATTGCCAAAACTTCCATTGGTGTTCCCTCAACCTCTACAGAATAAAATGACGCCTTATCACTTACTTCATTTAATGGTATTACTAAATTGTCACCCTCATTTAAAACCTGTGCAGTCGAAGTATTATCATTTGTGTTGTTTGTATCTTTGTTGCCTAATGTTACAACACCTATTGCTCCTGCACAAAGAACCACAGCCAATATTGCTAATATTACTTTACTATTTTTGTTGCTTTCTTTTTTCATTTTTTTCTCCTTATATAACAGTTATATTGCCTCTTATCATACCCATCCAACAGCTATAGCTAAAATTGCCTTTTTCCTTTGGTGTAAATTCAATAACATTTTCACCCTCCTTAAAGGAATGTTCAATGCCATATTCATTTATAATCATTTTGTAATTACAGCCATTGATACTTCCTTCTGGCACATTTATTACCCATTTAACTGGTATACCAGCTTCAACACTTATGTTGGGATAACTGCCAGATGATATTTCTGTTGTAACTATTTGTGTTCCATTTACAACCTTTGCTTTTGCACTGCTTTCATTGTTGTTAATGTTAAAATTAAATGCAAATATTATAGCAACACTAGCAACTACAGCCAAAGCATTTTTATAATAGACTTTTTTAATAGGTAAATGAATAATAATGCCTACTACAAACAAAATACATATACCAATTAAAATAGTTTTTTCACCAATTAAGCCAGAAAGGCTTGCACCTTGTGACAGCATAGCCATACCTAATACGGCTATTAAAACACCACCACACTTCATTATCTTTTGAGTAAATTTGATACCTAACACAGCAACAAATGCACCCAATCCAGCCATAAGTGGCACTGTACCAAGACTAAAAAATAGCATTGAAAGACCACCGACTAATGCACTTCCTGTACCTAAAGCCAATATTTCCATAGACTGCAAAGGTCCACAAGGCATAAAACCATTTATTAAACCAACAATAAAGGGACTTCTGCTCTTAAAACTTTCCTTTGCCATTGCCCTAATTATAAACTTAGGCATATACAATCTAATACCCCTAAATTTAGGAAAAACGCCCAAAACATTTATACCCATTATTATCATAAAAAGTCCAACAGCTATCTTTAAAAAACCTTGAAATAGAATTGATACGCCAAATTGGATATTAGCCCCAATTATCATTCCTATTCCACCTAGCACAAAACCAATAAGTGTATATGAAATAACTCTGCCAACATTATAAAGTAAAACAGGCTTAAAAGCATTTGCCCTGCTATCCTTAACAATAGATTGGGATAAATTGATACCACCACACATTGCTACACAATGAACCGATGTTATAAGACCTATTACAAACAACATTCCATATCCCATTTGAGAGTCAGCTAATGTAGTAGGTGCTAAATAATTCAAAACACCTAGCTTTTGCAAAATAATATAAAGAGATATTATAATGACACTTATACTTATTATGTAATACATATCATTATCACTTTTATTATCTGATACCTCGTAGCCTAAGTTGTTTATAACATTACTTATTTCTTCTATTGTTATGCTGTCACTATCATATTCAATATAGGCTGTTCCTTTTTTCAAGTCTACTTTTACATTGATAACACTATCTAAAGAATGTAGCTTTTTTTCAATTTTAGCTTTGCAGTTGCCACAAGTCATACCATTAACATACACAGTTGTTTTAACAGTCCTCATTGTCAACCTCCAACAAACATTTATTTACATATAATTCCTATCTTAATAATATGTTTATTACATAATATAATACATTCTTTTTATTGTCAATAAAATTTAAGCAACATTATTATTAAACTTCTATTACTATTTTTTTAAGAAATTTATAATTCCTCATAATACATTGTGTTGTTTATATCAAAATCCATATTTTGACAAATTAACACCTTAATATAAGCAGACTCTGGAGATATGTTAAAAAGTGGTATAACCCCTTGTTCCAAAATATCTCTTGTTGACTTATAAGCTCTTTCAACATTCTTATCCTTAAAAGACGCTACATATAATTTTACTCCCTTATCTTTGCATTTTTTAGCAAACTTAATAAGAGAAGTACCCTCTCCAGTTGTACAAGCTGTAGCTGAATGATACATATAATGTATTACTGCTGATATGCCGTCAATATTTATATTTTCATAATTCATATTAGGGTAAGGTCTAATAAATAACACCTTGTTGTTAAAGTCAATAGGTCTATTTGCCACAACAGGTTTAAAACTATTAAGCTCATCAATAGTTGGTTTCATACATACCTTTAATTCATTATTTTCAACCTTGCCCCAAGGCTTTCCGTCAAAACTTCTGTATTGGTCAAGATATGGGTCAGACTCAACTATTCTTGTTGCTATATAAACATCATTTTCACCCTTATTATTGCTAAAGGCTACAAATACACCCTTTTTAACAGATTTAATCACTACTACTGCACTTCTGAAATTAACAATGCCATTGCTTTTTTCATTGCCAAGCTCATAGTTGGCTGCTATAAGTACAACAGGTATATCCATTTTATTATAAAGCATACCAATTAAATTGGCTGTGTATGAAAGTGTGTCAGAACCGTGGCAAATAACAATACCCCTATATTTAGATGTATCAATTTTATCCAAGGCCTTCATAAGCTCAAGCCATACTTCACAAGTCATATTTTCACTTAAAACATTAACAGGCTGTATAACTTCAAAATCTACATCATTTCCATATTCCTTGTTGTAATAATCTACTATTTGATATGCTGATGCTGAATTTATGTTTACTGTGCCATTTTCTGACTTACTGCCAATAGTTCCTCCAGTTAAAACAACTAGTATCTTATCCATATTATCTCTCCATTCTGTAACAATGATTTAAAGGTCCACTGCCCTTGCCTAAATTTAAACCATCATTTATAGCTCCTGCCACATAGTCCTTAGCATCTTTAACACTATCAGCTATACTATAGCCTCTAGCAATGTTGCAAGCTATAGCAGAGCTTAATGTACAACCTGTGCCGTGAGTATTATCATTATTAATTCTTACACCATTAAACTCATAATATTTGCCATTGCTATAAAGCACATCAATGGCACTATCTGTTAAATGACCACCCTTAATAAGAACACTACAGCCGTATTGGTCGCTTAACTTCTTTGCACCAGCTTTCATATCCTCAACATTTTTAACATCACTATCAAGCAAAACAGACGCCTCATATAGATTAGGTGTAATTATGTCAGCAAGTGGCATTAGCTTATTTACAAGAGTTAAGTAAGCTCCATCACTTATTAACTTCTTACCACTTGTTGATACCATAACTGTGTCTAACACAATATTTTTAGCCTTATGCTCCTTAAGTTTTTCTGCTATAACCTCAATTAAATCCTTATTTGAAACCATACCAATTTTAACAGCATCAGGCACAATATCATTAAATATACAATCAATTTGATTAGCAAGACACTCTGTACTTGCGTCATATATGCCATATACTCCTGTTGTATTTTGTGCTGTAAGTGATGTAATGGCTGACATTGCATACATTCCATAAGCTGTTATTGTTTTAATATCAGCTTGTATACCTGCACCACCACTTGAGTCACTACCTGCTATTGTTAATACTTTGTACATACTATTCCTCTTTTCTAATGCTTTTCACAACCTATATACTTACACTGCCACAACATAACAGGTGTATATTTGTATTCCTTAATTATTTCTTGCCTTTTACTTCTATTGTTTACTAGCTTTTTGATTTCATCATCAAATTTGCTCAAATCTGCAATGTTATTTTCTTCAACACAATCATACAACATAGCCAATACAGACAAATCAAACTGCCATTCGCCAATAACACTGTCAACTAATTTATACGCATTTTCCAAATCACCACTTAAATATAACAGTATAAATCTATCCAAAACAGTCCATTTTTCATCGCTTATTGTAGCAAAAATTTCACTAAAATCCTCATTACACTTTAATAAAGCATAACAATAGGATATTTTTATATCATCTATATTTTTATCAGCTTTTTTTAATGCTTTGTCAAAATACATTGCCGCCTTAATATAGCCACCTAGCTTATAACAGCCACAGCCAAGATTATTATACACTCTGTAGTCATCAACTAACTCGGAGGCTTTTTTAAAATACTTGCAAGCTACATTACAATCTCCGTAATAATAATTATATTCTGCAATAGCAACTAAATTTTTGTAATTAATATCACAGTGTTCAGCCATTTTAAGATATTTGTAACCAAGCTCGCCAGCCTCTGTTGACTCCTTATCCTTATGCTGTATACCATTGTCAATGTAAAAAACACCCATATTATTGTAACTTTCACAACCGGGCATATTTTCAACACCTGATTTAAGCATTGATTGAGCATCATACCAGCTTTCATTTTCTATCAGTTCTAAGGCTTTATCAGTATATTCCATATTATCACCCTAATCTCTAAGTTTTACAGCCTTTGCTGCCTTTCTTCTGTTTTCATCTTGCATTTGTGCGTAATGCTTTCTTGTTGTATTTACATCTTTATGACCAAGAACATCTGCCACAAGGTATATATCTCCAGTTTCATTGTAAAGTGTAGTGCCATAGGTACTTCTTAATTTATGAGGTGTAATCTTTTTAAGCACTGTTACCTTTTGAGCATATTTTTTAACAAGTTTTTCAACAGAACGAACACCTATTCTTTTATTTTGCATAGACAAAAACAAAGCATTTTCACTGCCAGCCTTTGGCTCTATTTTTTTTCTTTCTTCAAGGTAGTTTCTTAAAGCCGATTCAACTTCTTCTCCAAAATAAACTACCATTTCATTACCACCCTTACGGACAATCCTAACTCCATTGATTTCAAAGTCTACATCATCAATGTCTATACCAACACACTCTGACACTCTTATTCCTGTACCTAACAAAAGAGTAACTATAGCCAAATCTCTTTTACCATTTCTATTGTAACATCGTTTTTCTCCTACTGTTAGCTTTTCTCCACTTTCAATAATGTCTAACAACTCTGCTGTTTCATTTGGTTCAAGTCTTATTATTTGTTTTTCGTGTATTTTAGGCGTATTAACAAGTTCAGCAGGGTTGCCAGGGATTTTTTCCATTTTATAAAAATACTTAAATAATGACCTAATTGCAGCCAATTTTCTTGACTTGCCATTTTCATTGTTAGATATTTCTTCACCCTCTGAATTTATGTAATATTCTGTGTAACTCATAAACTCATTAATATAAGTTGCTGTTACATTTTTTAAATCCTCTATAGTAAGTTCCTTACTTGTCTTGCCTTCAAACTCCTTGCACTCCTCAATCAAAAAATTGAAAAATATCCTAAGGTCATAAGCATAAGCAACTCTTGTTTGTACCTCACTACTGTCAGCTATTGACAAAAAGAATTCTCTGCAAAAATTAGGTAATCCATTTAATATATCTCTTAATTTTATTGTAAGTTTGTACTTTACTTCATCGTGATAAGCCATTAACCTTTAACCTTCCAGCCTTCTAAACTTGACCTCTTTATAGCATTAAATGTTCTTTCTTCAAAGTGGTCATACTTTAGAGCAAATTCCTTAACCATATTTTTAATATCTTCTCTAGTTGTTTTGCCATCAACAGGACATTTGTTTTTAACAATAGGCAAATTTTCTCTCCTTGAAAAGCCTATAACATCTTTTTCTGGCACATAAATCAAAGGTCTTATTGAGGCAATCTTTCTTCTGCTTAAAAATGTGTAAGGACTGAAACAATGTATTCTACCTTCATACAACAACGCCATTAAAAATGTTTCAAGAACATCATCTCTGTTATGACCTAATGCTATTTTATTACAGCCTAATTCCTCAACCTTTGTGTTTAAAGCACCTTTTCTCATTTTAGCACACAAAGCACAAGGATTTTTTTCTCCTCTTTCTTTAAAAACAATTTCAGCTATATCTGTATCTACAATGTGATAATTGACACCAAGTTCATCGCAAAACTTCTGTACTGGTGAAAAATCCATACCCTCAAAGCCAACATTGACTGTAATTGCCTCAAGTTCATAATGCTTAGGATAAAATCTCTGCATAGCCTTTAAAACAGCAAGCATTGAAAGACTATCCTTACCACCAGAAATACCGATAGCTATTTTATCTCCCTCTTCTATCATATTGTAATCTTGAACTGCTCGTCTAACAAGACTAAGCATTTGTTGCATTTTCATATATATCCTCCAACTATTCGTAAAATTGTAATTAACATTATATACCACACCTTACTTAAAGTCAATTTTATAATTAAAAATCTTTTACAACATTTCAATAATACCTACTAAAAAAGGTGCAGATTAAATTCCACACCTTTCACTGTATTTAGAGATATTTATTATTAAGTTTCTTATTATCAAAATAAACAACCCTGTCACACATTTCAATAGTTTTATGCCTATGAGAAATAATTATGCAAGTTTTGTTTTTAAGACCTCTAATATTTTTTATTAATTCAGTTTCGTTATACTCATCAAGTGCTGATGTTGCCTCATCTAAAAGTAAAATAGGTGCATCACACAAAAAAGCTCTGGCTATAGCAATTCTCTGTATCTGACCTTCACTAAGGCCTAGACCTCTTTCACCAATTACAGTATCTAGACCCTGTGGCAAAGTATTTATAAAATCCCAAATCATAGCCAATTTAGCTGAATTTATAATTTTATCATCTGTTGCATTAGGTTTGCAAAAACCAATATTTTCTCTAATTGTGCCAGACAAAATCATATTACCCTGAGGTACATAAGCATAGAGTTTTCTAAGTGAGGCATCAACTGGTATATTGCCATTTTGTGTTTTAATATACAGACTTCCCTTTTGTGGCTGAATAAGTGCTAGTATAAGTTTCATCATTGTTGACTTACCTATACCAGACGGACCTGCAATAGCTACAATTTCACCCTTATTAATAGTTGTGCTTGCATTATCAAGTATAACATCATCTTTGTAGGCAAATGTAATATTTTCAAAATTAATTGAACTCATAATATTATATAATTCATTTGCAGATAAGTTTTGTACAGACTTTGGCTCATCTTCAATGTTTTCAAGCTCAATCAGTCTTTCTGATGAGGCTATCATAGAATAAAATGCTGGCACAAGTCCACTCATATTACGCATTGGTGACTTAATTTGCTCAATAATCTGCAAAAATGCTGTTAAAGTACCAAATGTAATAGAACCAGCACTTATTCTTAAAGCACCCCATATAAGAGCTGCATAATAACCGCCTGTAAATAAAATATAAACACCTGTATCAGCTATATTGCTTACAGTTTGTTTTTTGTACATTAGCTTTAAAGCATCAAGCTGTTTATTTTTAAGTCTTGACGCTACAATGTCATTATTGGCAAAGGATTTTATAACAACTACATTTTCAATACATTCTTGTATAAAAGAACGAACAACACCATTAGCATTTTGCAAAGCCTTGTGAAGATACTTAAAATGCTTACTGTAAACCTTACTAGCAAAGCCAATAAATATACCAAACACTACAACAACAATAGTAAGTTTAGGCTCAATAGCAAAAAGCACTGCAAGACCAGCTATTAATCTAGTTGCTAAAGCAATACCACTAGGAACAATAGAAACAATGCCATTAATTATAATATCAACATCAGATGTAAATCTGTTTAAAAGTTCACCAGAATGATACTCATTAATTTTAGTCCACTTTTTATTAAGTAAGCAATTAAACAAACCCTGCTTTATTTTTATATCTATTTTACCAACTGCTCTTATAAGAATATTGCAATATAAAATATTGAGTACAGCTTGCAAAATAATAATAAATACAATTTTACTTGCTGTAAATATTAAACTACCTTCAATATCTCCCGTTGCAATATCAATAATTTCTTGAGATACAAGTGCAAGCCAAATAAAGCCCAAAGAAATTAAGCCAGTAATAACTGAAAGAAAAACAACCCACCATAATTGTCTGCCTGTATATTTGTATATCCATTTTAAAGCATTAACAGACCTGTTTTTCATAAAAAAATTCTCCTCTGCAAAAAACGATGGCAAAGCCACCGTTTTTTACTATGTATTAATAATTTTTAAAAATAATAATTACTTGCCAGCCTTTTCCTTGTAAAGGATTTCAATATAAGCAAGAACAAGAGGTCCAACACCCTTAGCATCATTAGATACAATAGGTTCAGACATATAGTAACCAAATGTACCATCTCTACGCTTATTATCCTGAGGTCCTAAGCCTGCAACTAAGCAGATACCATCAAGCTGAAGTTCGCCATCTTTTTCAGAAAGATACTTTTCGCAAACGCCGTTAAATGCCTTTTCACCATACTTGAAGTAGCTTTCATCAAGAATACCCATTCTTACACTCTTCATAATAGCATAAGCAAAGATTGAGCTACCACTAGTTTCAAGATAGTTACCAGGAATACCGCCTAAATTAACTACCTGATACCACATACCATTTTCAGTCTGGTACTTAAGCATAGAATCAATTAATTCCTTGTAGATAGCAGAAAGCTTAGCCTTTTCTTCGTGCATAGATTCAGGCATAACAGAAACAGTGTCAATAAGTGACATTGCATACCAGCCTAAAGCTCTAATCCAGAAGTTTCTTGAACAACCAGTAACCTTATCACACCAGAAAGCCTCTCTTGAGCAATCATAACCGTGGTAGTAAAGACCAGTCTTAGGGTCTCTAAGCTTGTCATATACATTTAAGAACTGCTCATAACTATCGTGGCAGTTTTCACAGTTATTATATTCTACCTCATACTGCATATAGAATGGCTGTCCCATATACATACCATCAAGCCAAACCTGATTAGGATAAATCTTCTTATGCCAGAAGTTACCTTCAGTAGTTCTAGGCTGATGCTTAACCTGTGAATAGATTGTATCAATAGCCTTTCTATACTTTTCCTTACCAGTAAGCTTGTAAAGTTCAAATAAAGTCTTACCAGCATTTACATTATCAATATTGTATTCTTCAGGGTCATAAGACATAATACTACCGTCTTCCTGAACAAAATAATCAATAAACTCATCAGCAAACTTTAAGAACTTTTCATCACCCTTAATTGCATAAAGGTCAAGAATAGCCTTAATCATACATCCGTCAATATAGTTCCAACTTGAAGGCTCGCCACTCTTTATTTTTTCAATATTCCAAATAGGTGCCTGTGGTGTACTTTTTTCTAATAATTGGTCAATATACTTATCTAAAATGTCCATTATTTTACCTCCTAGATTTAATTTACAACTTAATTTTAGCATAAATGTATATATAATGCAACTAAATATTTCAAAAAATTAGTAAAATCTTTTAAAAACTAATTTTATGAAGATTTTATAATGTTACTCTTTCCTAACTTAAGGTTTATTTGATATACTAATTTACATAAAATGTGAAAAGAGGAATAATATGACAAACTTATTAGTAAAACTTTTTGTAAAAAATAGCAACGATATATTTAATCCCGATGTTAGAAAATCCTATGGCACATTAAGTGGTGGTGTAGGTATATTTTGCAACTTAATATTATTCTGCACTAAGTTATTGGCAGGCATTTTTTCCGGTGCAATTTCTGTAATAGCTGATGCCTTTAACAATTTGTCAGATGCTGCATCATCAATTATAACTATAATAGGCTTTAAACTTGCTGACAAACCAGCTGATAACGACCACCCTTATGGTCACGGAAGATATGAATATTTGTCAGGGCTCCTTATTGCACTGCTTATTATTATTACAGCCTTTGAACTTTTTAAAACATCTGTTGACAAAATATTAAACCCTGAAAATGTAGTGTTTTCTCTATTTTCATTGATTATACTTATTTTATCAATATGTGTTAAAATGTGGATGGCATTGTTTAATAAAAAAATAGGCAACAAACTAAATGCTTCAGCTATGATTGCAACTGCAACTGATAGTTTAAGCGATTGTGTAGCAACTGGTGCTGTTTTAATTAGCCTTGTTATAAGTTTAATATTCAAAATAAATATTGACGGCTATGCTGGTATTTTAGTAGCATTATTTGTACTTAAAGCCGGTATTGATACTGCCAATGATACACTTAAGCCCCTTTTAGGTCAAGCTCCAGACCCAGCTTTTGTCAGGGAACTTGAAAAGGATATTTTAGAGGGCGGCAAAATAAAAGGTGTTCACGATATGCACATTCACGATTATGGTCCAGGTAGAGTAATTGTTTCACTCCACGCCGAAATTCCTGCTAGTATGAATGTTATGGAAGCCCACGATATTATTGATAGTACAGAGGAAAAAATAAAGAAAAAGCATAAATGTGATATTAGTATTCATATGGACCCTATTGAAACTGAAAACGAAGCCATTAATAATCTTAAAAATATAGTTGCTGATATAATTAGAGGCATAAATCCTGCTCTTAATTTTCACGATTTTAGAATAACTAATGGTCCTGAAAGAACTAATATTATATTTGATATAGAAGTTCCTTTTGGATTTAAAATGAATGATAATGACATAATTAATAAAATAAGTGATGAAGTCAAAAAGATTAACAGTAATTACTATGTTGTTGCAAAAGTTGACAAGGTTGTAGTAAATGAAAATTAAATAAAACACATTGTTTCAAATGCAAAAAAGCCGAGGAAATTTACAACCTCGGCTTTTGTATTTTTTATTCACGCATATCAGCAGGAATATCTGGCATAAAATCTTCATCAATAGCATCTTGAAACTTAGTAAACTGACCTTGCCAAACAAGTTTAACAGTATCAGTAGAACCATTTCTATTTTTTGCCACAATAACTTCACCCTTATTTTTAACTTCAGGGTCATCTTTCTTGTAATATTCTTCTCTAAACAAAAGACATACAACATCGGCGTCCTGCTCAATAGCACCAGATTCTCTAAGGTCAGACATCATCGGTCTGTGGTCTTGTCTGCCTTCAGGGCCTCTTGAAAGCTGAGAAAGAGCTATAACTGGCACATTTAATTCTCTTGCAATACCCTTTAATGAACGGGATATGTAAGAAACTCTTTGCTGGTCAGACTCATTTCTGTTACCTGTACCCTCCATAAGCTGTAGGTAGTCAATAACAATAAGCCCTAACCCTTTTTCCATTTTTAGCTTTCTGCACTTTTCTCTCATACTTATAGGATTGATACCTGGTGTATCATATATTTCTATAGGAGCAGCAGAAAGTGTACCCATAGCCATAGCTATACTATCAAATTCCTCTGGTGTCAAATTACCTACTCTAAGTTTGCTAGAGTCCACAAGAGCCTGTGATGATAACATTCTGTTACCAAGCTGTTCTTTTGACATTTCCAAACTAAATATGGCTGTAGGCACTCTACCCTCAACAGCTGCATACTGTGCAATATTAAGAGCAAATGCAGTTTTACCCATTGAAGGACGACCAGCCACAAGTATAAGGTCAGAATTTTGAAGTCCTGCTGTAAGTCTGTCAAAATCCTTAAAACCAGTTTCAATACCAGTTATTGTACTATTTGACCTAGTTACCTTATCTATTTTTTCAATAACCTCAGCCATAACTCTGTCCATAGAAACAAAGTCATTACTGTTTATATTTTGAGATACCTCTAAAATATCCTGCTCAGCCTTTGCAATAACTGTATCAACATCTTCACTGCCCTCATAAGAGCTAGCAGAAATGCTGTCACCAACCTTAATAAGTCGTCTAAAAACAGCCTTTTGTTTAACAATATCTACATAATATTTTGTTTTGGCAGTTGTTGCAGCCAATCCATTAAGGCTAACAAGGTATTCAATACCTCCAACCTGTTCAAGATAACCCATACTTTCTAGCTTATCTTTAGCCATAACAAAGTCAACAGGCTTACTATTATTATATAAATCAAGAAAGGCCTCAAATATAAGCTTATGCGAAGGACTATAAAAATCACTTGAAAGTAAATTTTCAGCTGCCACTCTTACTCCATCTTCATCAGGATAGAGCATACACGCAAGAACCATTTGTTCTGCGTCATTATCGTGTGGCGGTATTCTGTTGACATAAGTATTTTCATTATTATTTTCAGCCATAATATTACCTCAATTATGCCTCAGTTACAGAAATCTTTAACTTAGCTGTTACATTTGGGTGAAGCTTAATACTAGCCTCAGCATCACCAACAGCCTTTACTGGGTCAACAACAATCTTTTTCTTATCTATATCAATGTTAAACTGTTCCTTTAATGCAGCAGCAACTTCTTTGTTTGTAACAGCACCAAAAAGTTTACCATTGTTACCTACTTTAACCTTAAGATTTACTGTTTTATCTTCAATTTCTTTGCCAAGTTTTTGAGCAGCCTCAAGCTCAGCCTGAGCCTTAGCAGCAGCCTCAGCGTGCTGTCTTTCAAGTTTCTTAATATTAGCAGGTGTAGCCTCAACAGCTAAATTCTTTGGCATAAGAAAATTCTTAGCATAACCATCACTTGCGTTAATAGTCTGGTCCTTTTTACCAACACCCTTAATATCCTGTAATAAAATAACTTTCATTTTATTCACTCTCCTCAATATATTCTTCTATTTTTTCTTTCAATAAATTAACAGCTTCCTCCATAGTAACACCTTCAAGCTGTGCAGCAGCACCAGCTTGATGACCGCCACCACCAAGTTTTTCCATTAATTTTTGAACATTAACTTTACCTAAACTTCTAGCACTTATGTTGATTTGATTTCCATAGTGACAAAGTACATAGCTTACTTCAATACCCTGTATATTTAAAAGCTCATCAGCAGCCTGTGCTATAAGTACAGTAGGATTGTCAACTTGAACACTCTCATCAAGAGAAGATATAGCCATATTGCCATATATAATTTCTGCTGTTCTTATAATTTCTGACCTAGCTAAATACTCATCAAAAGAATTCTTAAACAATCTTCTAACAGATATAGTGTCTGCACCATTCTTCTTTAAGTATGCAGCAGCCTCAAATGTTTTTATACCAGTCTTAAAGGCAAAATTCTTAGTATCAACAGTTATACCAGCAAGTAAGCCCTCTATTTCAGTTCTGCTTAATCTAATGCCCTTAATATACATAAGCATTTCTGTCACCATTTCACAAGCTGATGAAGCATAAGCCTCGTGATAAATAAGAGCACAATTATCAATAGCTCCTGTAGCTTTTCTGTGATGGTCAATCATTACTATACTTCTAGCAGTGTCTAAAAGCTCTGGGCATTCTGTAAGGAATGGTCTGTGAGTATCAACAACCACAAGAAGTGTTCTTCTTTTAATCATTTTTTGTGCTTCTTCACTATTTATAAACACATTTTCATATCTGCCATCATCACAAAGTCTTTCATACAAAGCCTTTATGCCACTTGTTACATTGTTTAAAACAATATGGCATTTTTTATCATAAAAATTAGCTATAGCAAATATACCAGCAGCTGAACCTAAACTATCAAGGTCTGGATTTTTATGACCCATTACAATTACATCACTAGCTGACAAAATAAGTTCTACTAAGCCATAAGCCTTAACTCTAGCTCTTACTCTTGAATTTTGACTTACTTCTTTACCGTCACCGCCAACAAACTGATATGTATCCTCAGACTCCTTAATAACAATCTGATTACCACCTCTGCCAAGAGCCAAATCTAAAGCACCTCTTGCAAAAGCCATATCTTCATTAACAGTTTTGCCATTCATACCTATACCAATGCTTAATGTAGCTGGAACATCATTACCCATTTCAATTTTAGCAATTTGTTCAACAATAGAGAATTTATCTTCTCTAAGTTTTTTAAGCATTTCTTTATTAAGTACGAAAAGATACTTGCCACTTTCAAATTTTCTAACAAGTCCACCCATATTGTTGAAATAATCGTTAATTTTTCTTTCAATAATAGCACTGAAATGAGGAAATCTTATTTCGTCCATTGTTTCTTGTATTTCAATACTATTATCAACAAGTAAGATACCAACAAGTATATTTGACTGAACACAGCCGTCATTATTAAGGTAAGGATTTTCTACAAAAATAACATTAAAACAATCCTCACAATGAGCAGTGTATAAATCATACACCTTGTCATCTACAACGGTAAACTGCTTAGGTCTGTCAACATCAAATTCTGGAGCAATATCAAAAATAGACTTAGTTTTTTTAATATTTTCGTTCCAATTTTTATAAATAGAATTATAGTCAACAATATTCAATTTTTCATCTAGCTTTACGCAAGGAAACGGAATTGATATACATTCGTTCATCTAATCTCTCCTCCACTGCCGACATTATACCACATATTATTTATTTTTTCAATCTTTTATCAACAACACCGTAACAGCCTAATTTTTTGCAGAAAGTAGTTTTCCTTTTAAGTAGCTTAATTGCAGCCTCAAAATCAGCTCCGTTATCCTCTACATCAAGGTCAATTATAAAAATATATTCAAGGGGCTTATTTCTTAAAGGTCTTGAATATATTTTAGACATATTAATATCGTATATAGAAAAAATATCCAAAATCTTTAAAAGTGCACCAGGTTCATTTGAAGTAGAAAAAACAATTGTGACAAAATTATCTTTTTTATACTCTGTTGTTTTACGCTTAGATACTCTTGCAAATTCAGTAAAATTGTCATTAGTGTCCTGTATTCCCTCTGCAATAACTTCAAGTCCGTAAAATTCTGCTGCACATTTTGCACCAATTCCAGCAACTCCGTATCCACTTTCAGCAACCGCTTGTATAGCACCAGCAGTTGATGCCTTAGTTTCTGTATCTGCATTAGGCATATTAGCAATAATAAAATTTTTGCACTGTGGAATAGCGTGAGGGTGTGACATTATTGTTTTAATATCCTCTAATTTAGTTCCCTTTTTAGCTATAAGACATTGTTCAATAGGCATTATAAGAAGCTCTTGAATATACAAATCAACATCAAAGGCAAGACTATCAACTGTGGCATTTACAATACCCTCAATTGAGTTTTCTATAGGAACAACAGCCTCTTGAACTTCATCATTAGCAACAGCCTTTAAAGCGTCTAAAAAGCTGTGATATGGCACTAATTCATTTCCTTTTGCTAAAGTAATGGCAGCCTGTTCACTAAATGTACCTCTTGGACCTAAATAACCAACTTTCATACTTTTTCTCCTATTATGTATCTAATTTCTATTTTATACTATATCACAAAATCAAATTTAATACAATTATTATTTACCTTTAAATTTAATTATGTTATAATTATACAAATATGTTTTTTGGAGAATATTACAATGATTACAATAGATAGTGTAAATATTGACGAAGCCTTAAGATATATGGGCTACAAAAAAAATATAGATATTGAAAATATAAAACCTATTTTGTTAGAATGTGAGAAAAATCTTCTTAATGAGGCAAACTATAGATATTGCTATAAGGTATTTGATATTGAAAAAAATGATGACTTTATTAAATTAAAAAATACAGACCTTATTCTTGAAGGCAATTCTATTAAAAATCATTTGGCTGAATGTAACAAAGCTATTTTAATGGCGTGTACATTATCAGATAAAGTTGATAAGCTAATAAATAAGCTAAATATAATAGATATGACTTCTTCACTTATTACTGATGCAATGGCTAGTGCATTAATTGAGCAAGTCTGTAATAAGGTGGAAGACGAAATTAGGACAAGTCTTAATTTAGAGTATATAACTTGGAGATTTTCTCCTGGCTATGGTGACTTGCCAATAAATATACAAAATAATTTTATAAAAACTCTTAATGCACATAAGCTAATTGGCTTAACAGCAACAGATAATAATATTCTTATACCAAGAAAATCAGTAACGGCAATAATAGGCATATCCGACTCACCTATTCCACAAAAGAAAAGAGGCTGTGCTATATGCTCAATGAATAAAACTTGCCAATTCAGAAAGAGAGGAACACATTGTGGATTTTAAAAAATTACTTGAAAAAGATTATGTTATATTAGATGGAGCTATGGGTACTGTTTTGCAAGCTCACGGTCTTGAAGTAGGTGGCATACCAGAATTATTAGGTATTACTGACCCAGAACAAATTGTAAACATACACAAAAGCTATATTAATGCTGGTTCTGACATTGTATATGCCAATACATTTGGTGCTAATAGCTATAAACTTGCTGACTGTGAATATTCTGTAGAAGAAGTAGTTAAAGCTGGTGTTAAAAATGCTAAAAAAGCCTGTGAAGGCACTAATTCTTATGCAGCACTTGATATTGGACCTATTGGTCAGCTTTTAGAGCCAACTGGTACTTTAAAATTTGAAGAAGCCTACGATATTTTTAAGGAACAAATTATAGCAGGTAAGGACGCTGACTTAATTGTTTTTGAAACAATGACTGACCTTTACGAAGTAAAAGCAGGCGTATTGGCAGCTAAAGAAAACAGTGACAAGCCTATTATTGTTACAATGACATTTGAAGAAAATATGAGAACATTTACTGGCTGTGCAATATCATCAATGGCTCTTACCCTTGAAGGTTTAGGTGTTGATGCTATTGGTGTTAACTGTTCATTAGGACCTAAGGAGCTTTTGCCAATTATTGAAGAACTTTCAAAGTGGACTAATCTCCCTATTGTTATTAAGCCAAACGCAGGTTTACCAGACCCAGTTACTAATGAATACAATGTTACACCAGAGGAATTTGCTGAATACATACTTGAAATGAATAAGTACGGTATAAGAATTGCTGGTGGTTGCTGTGGTACTACTCCAGACTTTATTAATGCAACAGTTAAAGCACTTAGTACAGTTAAGCCGGTGATAGTACATAAAGAAATACCAACAGCTATATGTTCCCCTACTTCAACAGTAGTAGTTGACCAGCCAAGAATAATTGGTGAAAGAATTAATCCAACTGGTAAAAAGTTATTTAAACAAGCCTTAATTGACAATAATATTGACTATATTTTAGGTCAGGCCATTGAACAGGTTCAAGGTGGTGCTGATATTCTTGATGTTAATGTAGGTTTACCAGATATTGACGAAAAAGAAATGATGATAAAGGTACTTAAGGCAGTTCAAGGTGTTGTTGATGTTCCTTTACAGATTGACTCAACTGTACCAGAAGTTCTTGAAGCAGCTTTAAGAGTATATAACGGTAAGCCTCTTGTAAATTCCGTAAATGGTGAAGAAGAAGTTATGGCTAAAATATTGCCACTTGTTAAAAAATATGGTGGTACTGTATTAGGTCTTACCCTTGATAAAGACGGTATACCAAAAGAAGCCGATAAAAGATTTGAAATTGCTAAAAAAATAATGAATACTGCTCTTGAATATGGCATTTCAAAAGAAAATATTTGCATTGACTGTCTTACACTTACTGCATCAGCAGAACAGGCTGCTGTTTTTGAAACATTAAATGCACTTGAAAGAGTTAAAAAGGAACTTGGCTTAAAAACTGTATTAGGTGTTTCAAATATATCTTTTGGTTTGCCTAATAGAGAGCTTATTAACAGAACTTTCTTGTCAATGGCTTTAACTAAGGGACTTGATTTACCTATTATAAATCCTAATGTTGAGTCAATGACAGGTGCTGTAAGAGCATATAGACTTCTTGCAAACCACGATAAGAACTCAACAGAATTTATAGCAAATTATAGCGGTGTTAAAACACAAACCAAAACAGACAATAAGTCAGAACACACTCTTGAATACGCAATTGATAAGGGACTTAAGTCAGAAGCAAAGGCTATAACAGCTAAACTTCTCGAAACAAAAGACCCTATGGAAGTTATAAATAACATTATTATTCCTGCCCTTGATAAGGCTGGTTCAGAATTTGAAAGTGGCAAAATTTTCTTACCACAGCTTATACTTTCTGCTGGTGTTGCACAGGAAGCCTTTGAAGTTCTTAAGGCAAATATGACATCAAGCTCTGATGAAAGCATTAGCAAAGGTAAAATTGTAATTGCAACAGTTAAGGGTGATGTTCACGATATAGGTAAAAACATAGTAAAAGTCCTTTTGGAAAACTATGGCTATGATGTAATTGACTTAGGAAAAGATGTTGAGTACGAATCTGTATTAAATGCTGTACAACAAAACGATTGCCACCTTGTTGGTCTTAGTGCTCTTATGACTACAACTTTAGGCTCAATGTCTGATACTATACAGCTTTTAAGAGATAATGATTGCGATTGTAAAATTATGGTTGGCGGTGCTGTTCTTACCCCTGAATATGCTGAAAAAATAGGTGCTGATTATTATTCAAAAGATGCAAAGCAGTCTGTTGATATAGCTAAAGAGGTATTAGGATAATATGAAGATATATCTTGCACCTTTAGAAGGTATCACAAACAATATATTTAGAGCCAGTCAGCTTAAACACTTTGGTGGAATTGATAAATATTACACTCCTTTTATTACCCCTACAGAAAACGGTAATTTAGGAACTAAGGCACTGCGTGATATTTTGCCAGAAAATAATAAGGGGCAAAATCTTGTGCCTCAAATACTTACAAATTCAGCTGATGGTTTTTTAAGAATGTGTAATGTTTTTAGTCAATATGGTTATACTGAATTTAATCTTAATTTAGGTTGCCCTTCTGGCACAGTTGTTTCTAAAGGCAGAGGCTCTGGATTTTTAGCTTATACTTATGAATTAGATTGTTTTCTTGATAAAATATACAGTAGTAACTACAATATATCTATTAAAACAAGAATTGGTTTGAAAGAACCTGATGAATTTTATAAATTACTTGAAATTTATAATAAATATCCTATTAGTGAACTTACAATTCACCCTAGAACAAGAACTGATATGTATAAAAATACACCTAACTGGGATATGTTTAAGTTTGCTGTTGAAAATAGTAAAAATAAATTATGTTATAATGGAGATATTTTTTCATTAGCTGATTATAACAATTTTATAAAAGTTTTTCCTACTGTTGACACTATAATGATAGGCAGAGGTATAATAAGAAATCCAGCCCTTCCACTTATAATAAAAAATGAAGGTAATATAAATATTGATACATTAAAAGCCTTTTATAACGATATTTATACAGACTATGAGAAAATTCTTTCTGGTACAGTACCTTTGTTGCATAAAATGAAAGAGCTTACAATATACTTATCAGAACTTTTTGATAATGATACAAAAATATTAAAAAGACTTAAAAAAGCTAAAAATATAAATGAATTTAATTCTGTTGTATTAGAACTTTTTAATAACTATGAATTAAAGAGAGGATAGATTATCTATTCTCTCTTTTTTGTATTCCAAAATAATATATTATATAAACTATTTTATATCATACAGTAACATCAGCACTTTCATATATTATATAATAACAATACTTAAATTTAAAGCTACAAATAGCCTACACTTTAAATTTAAAAATTTATTATTATACTTTTTAATATGTTTTAGAGCCTATATAGATTCCCTTTAATAGGCTCAAAAAATATATATTTATGTTTATTACACCACATATAAATCCAAAATTATAAATATTTATGTTTTATATCTTCAAAAATAAATTATATATTTTATTCCACCCAGTATTTTATTATAAACACAATAGATATTTATGTTATTACCCTTATATTTTGTTGTAGACTTCAAATTAAATTGTATTTCCTATTAACATTTATTATAACCTGCCAATAACAACAGGCAGAAATACACCACCCTGTAACTATTAAAGGCAAAAAAACCGCAAACCCTAAAAGGATTTGCGGTTTAAATCAATCAAATATAATTACTTAATTATAATTACTCAATGATAGATACAACAGAACCAGAACCTACAGTTCTACCACCTTCACGGATAGCGAATCTAAGACCCTGCTCCATAGCGATGTGAGAAATAAGCTCGATAGTCATTTCTACGTTATCGCCAGGCATACACATCTCTGTACCCTCTGGAAGAGTAATAACACCAGTAACGTCAGTAGTTCTGAAGTAGAACTGTGGACGATAGTTGTTGAAGAATGGCTTATGACGACCACCCTCATCCTGCTTAAGAACATAAACCTGAGCAGTAAACTTAGTATGAGGAGTGATAGTACCAGGAGCTGCAAGAACCTGACCTCTTTCGATTTCGTCTCTAGCAACACCTCTTAAAAGTGCACCAATGTTATCACCTGGTTCAGCCTCGTCAAGAAGCTTTCTGAACATTTCGATACCAGTTACAACAACCTTTCTAGCTTCGTCGTTAAGACCTACAATCTCAACTTCGTCGTTTACGTGGAGTACACCTCTTTCTACTCTACCAGTAGCAACTGTACCTCTACCAGTGATTGAGAATACGTCCTCAACTGGCATAAGGAAAGGCTTATCTGTATCTCTCTCTGGGTTAGGAATGTAATCTTCGATTACGTTGAATAATTCAACAATCTTGTCACCCCAAGGGCCCATTGGATCCTGAAGAGCCTGGTAAGCAGAACCTCTAACGATTGGGCAACCTTCGAAGCCGTATTCTTCAAGAAGTTCAGTGATTTCCATCTCTACTAAATCTAATAATTCCTCGTCATCAACCATATCACACTTGTTCATAAATACAACGATGTAAGGAACGCCTACCTGTCTAGAAAGAAGGATATGCTCTCTAGTCTGAGCCATAGGACCATCAGTAGCAGCAACTACAAGGATAGCACCATCCATCTGAGCAGCACCAGTAATCATATTCTTAACATAGTCAGCATGACCTGGACAGTCAACGTGAGCGTAGTGACGGTTAGGAGTCTCGTACTCAACGTGAGCAGTAGAGATAGTGATACCTCTTTCTCTTTCCTCTGGAGCCTTATCGATGTTATCGAATGCAACTTCCTCACCTAACTGATATCTTGCGTGAAGAGTCTTAGTGATAGCAGCAGTTAATGTAGTCTTACCGTGGTCAACGTGGCCGATTGTACCAATGTTAACGTGAGGCTTATTTCTCTCAAATTTTGCCTTAGCCATTTTAAATTTTCCTCCTTAAAATAAATAATCTTTTAGTTTTAGTCAGTAGCAATTACTATTGACTACAGCACTATAATTATTATAGTAGATTTTATAGTAAATTGCAAGCATTATTTTACAATAATGCCTGCAAATTTTTAAAATTTAATAAATTACTCAGCCTTACCAGCTGCAACCTGATCCTGAATAGACTTTGGAACAGCTTCGTAGTGGTGTACTTCCATAGCGTAAGTACCTCTACCCTGAGTAGTAGAACGAAGTGAAGTAGAGTAACCGAACATTTCAGCAAGTGGAACAAATGCGTGAACAATCTTAGCACCGCTCTGGTCGTCCATACCTTCAATTCTACCTCTTCTTGAACTTACATCACCCATTACATCACCTAAATATTCTTCAGGGATAGTGATTTCAACCTTCATAATAGGTTCAAGAAGCTTAGGATCAGACTTTCTCATAGCTTCCTTGAATGCCATAGAACCAGCAATCTTGAATGCCATTTCTGATGAATCGACTTCATGGTAAGAACCATCATAACATCTAGCTCTAACACCAACTACAGGATAACCTGCAATAACACCAGACTGCATAGCTTCCTGAATACCTGCGTCAACAGCTGGGATATATTCCTTAGGAATAGCACCACCAACTACTTCGTTAACGAATTCATAAGTCTTATCCTCGCTAGCGTCCATAACTTCAAACTTAACCTTACAGTGACCGTACTGACCACGACCACCAGACTGTCTTGAATACTTGTGTTCCTGATCAACATCGTGACCAAATGACTCTCTGTAAGCAACCTGAGGTGCACCTACATTAGCCTCAACCTTAAACTCTCTTAAAAGTCTATCAACGATGATTTCAAGGTGAAGCTCACCCATACCAGCGATGATAGTATCACCAGTTTCCTGGTTAGTATAAGTCTTGAATGTTGGATCTTCTTCAGCAAGCTTTGCAAGAGCAATACCCATCTTGTCTCTACCAGCCTTAGTCTTAGGCTCGATAGCAACAGAGATAACTGGGTCTGGGAAGTTCATAGACTCTAAGATAACTTCATTATTCTCATCACAAAGTGTATCACCTGTTGTAGTAAACTTAAGACCTACAGCAGCTGCAATATCACCAGCGTAAACCTTTTCAATTTCCTTACGGTCATTAGCGTGCATCTGAAGAATTCTACCGATTCTTTCCTTCTTACCCTTTACAGAGTTGTAAACATAAGAACCTGACTCTAATACACCAGAGTAAACTCTAAAGAATGCTAACTTACCTACGAATGGGTCATTCATAATCTTAAATGCGAGAGCTGAGAATGGCTCCTTATCAGAAGAATGTCTTTCAACGACATTTTCCTCATCACCAGGGATGTGACCCTTGATTGAAGGAATATCAGTTGGAGCTGGCATATATTCAAGAATACCATCAAGAAGCTTCTGAACACCCTTATTTCTGTAAGCAGAACCACAGAATACAGGAACAGCCTCACAAGCGATACAAGCCTTTCTAAGAGCAGCCTTCATTTCAGCGATTTCAAGGTCGCCTTCTTCAAAGTACTTGTCCATTAAAGCATCATCACTTGAAGCAATAGCTTCAACCATAGCTTCTCTATATTCCTGAGCCTTATCAGCCATATCAGCAGGAATATCTTCTACAGTAATATCTGTACCATTCTTATCATTGTAGATATATGCCTTCATTTCCATAAGGTCAATAAGACCTAAGAAATCATCTTCAGCACCAATAGGTAACTGAACTGGAATAGGATTAGCACCTAATCTAGTCTTAATCTGGTCTACACAGTTGTAGAAATCAGCACCCATAATATCCATCTTGTTTACGAAACACATTCTAGGTACGTGATACTTTTCAGCCTGTCTCCAAACAGTTTCAGACTGAGGCTCAACGCCACCCTTAGCATCAAATACTGCAACAGAACCATCAAGTACTCTTAAAGAACGCTCAACCTCAACAGTAAAGTCAACGTGACCTGGAGTATCAATAATGTTTATTCTGTGCATAGGTGCATCACCAATGTGCCACTGAGTAGTTGTAGCAGCTGAAGTAATTGTGATACCTCTTTCCTGCTCCTGCTCCATCCAGTCCATCTGTGCTGTACCTTCGTGAGTATCACCGATTTTATAAGTCTTACCAGTGTAGTATAAGATTCTCTCTGTAAGAGTAGTCTTACCTGCATCGATATGAGCCATAATACCGATATTTCTAGTTCTTTCCAATGGGAACTCTCTATTTGACATACTAATAAATCCTCCTTATTACCACTTATAATGTGAGAAAGCCTTATTAGCTTCTGCCATTCTATGAGTTTCGTCCTTCTTCTTAACAGCACCACCAGCGTTGTTAAGAGCATCTAAAATCTCAGCTGCAAGACGAGCATCCATAGTCTTCTCGCCACGCTTTCTGCTGAAAAATGTTAACCATCTAAGACCTAAAGTCTGTCTTCTTTCAGGCTTAATCTCGATAGGTACCTGGTAAGTAGCACCACCTACTCTACGAGCCTTAACCTCAAGAACTGGCATAATATTGCCTAAAGCTTCCTCAAAAGCCTCAAGTGCAGGCTTTCCTGACTTTTCTTCAACCTGAGCAAATGCACCGTAAACAATCTTCTGTGCAACGCCCTTCTTACCATCTAACATAATAGAGTTGATAAGCTTTGTTACAAGCTTACTCTTATACATAGGATCTGGTAGTACTTCTCTCTTTGAAACATGACCTTTTCTTGGCACGATTCTTCCCTCCTTAATCAAAATAATATTAATTCAACGGTACTTGCGAACACATTGTTTCGCTATACATGCCTTATACTACCAACGAACCTCTGCAATAACAGATTTAATCATCAATGTATGAGGCATTAATAATAGTTACACTAAAAAGTTAATTACTTCTTAGCCTTAGCCTTCTTAGCGCCGTACTTAGAACGAGCCTGCTTTCTATCAGCTACACCTGCTGTATCAAGTGTACCTCTTACGATATGGTAACGAACACCAGGAACGTCCTTTACTCTACCACCTCTTAAAAGAACAACACTATGTTCCTGTAAGTTGTGACCTTCACCTGGAATGTAAGCTGTTACTTCAATACCATTAGAAAGACGAACTCTGGCAATCTTTCTAAGAGCTGAGTTAGGCTTCTTAGGTGTAGCAGTCTTAACAGATGTACAAACACCACGCTTCTGTGGAGAACTCTGATTTGTCTGCTTCTTCTTAAGAGTGTTGAGACCCTTCTGTAATGCTGGAGCTGTAGACTTAGAAACCTTAGTCTGTCTGCCCTTTCTTACTAACTGGTTAAATGTTGGCATTAACTGCACCTCCCTTAAAAATAATAAAATCTGTTACTGCGTGAGGTTCAAATTTATTCCGAACAACACACACAAGTGTTATTGTATCATCATTTCCCCATAAAGTCAACACATTTTTCAAATTTTTTTCAATTTTATTCTATATTTTTTCTTTTGTTTTATCCTTAAATATTTTAACATAAAATACAAAGCAAAACACGCAAGTTACAACCTCTGTAATAGGAAAAGTTAGCCAAACATAAGACACGCCAACAAAAGAAAAAATCCAAGCAACTGGCACAAAAAGTACAACCTCTCTTAAAACAGGAATAAATATACTTTCTTTTGTCTTTCCTAGTGCTGTAAAAAATATAGGAAAGATAAGTGTAAATGTTATTGGAACAAAACTTGTACCAATAATTTTGAAAGCTATATTACCTAAAGATAATACTTCTTTGTCACTTGAAAATATTCCTATTGCCTCCTCTGGGAATACAATAAAAATAAAAGCACCCAAAATCATAAATATTACAGAAAACAAACAAGTATCCTTTAATATTTTTTTGCACCTATCCCACTTCTCTATTGCATAGTTGAAACTTACAACTTGCAAAATACAAATTCCTAAAGCATTTAAAGGTATTAAGAAAAATGATTGTAACTTATAATATATTCCTAGCACTGTAACAGCAGCATCTGAAAATGATGATAAAATTACATTTAAACCAGCAATATACACAGTCCATAAGGCTTACATAACAATATTAGGTATACCTGCCTTATATATTGCACCTACATAAGGCAAAAGCCTTTTAATACCTCTAGGTCTATAAAATCCTTTAATACCAGTAATAATAGCTGCTGCTACCTTACCTATAACTGTTGCTATAGCTGCACCTGCTACGCCCATAGGTTCTATCTTCCATACTCCAAATATTAATATAGGGTCAAGTATTACATTTACAACTGCACCTACAACTTGAGCAATCATAGGTGTTTTCATATCACCTTGTGATTGCAAAACCTTAGTCCATATACTTTCTAAAAATATTCCTAAACTAAAAATACAAACTATTTCACCATATATGCCTGCAAATTTATGTACAGAAGTTGACGATGCTGACATTTCAATATATGTTGTAAGAAATAATAATGATAATATGCTAAAAATAAACCAGCTAACAATAGCAAGCAAAAAACCAGTTCCAGCAACATCAATAGCCTTTTGTTTTCTATCTAAAGCATAATATCTTGCCATAACTGTATTTACACCAACACCAGTACCTACAGCTATTGCACATATTAAAAGCTGAATAGGATAAATAACCGATAAAGCTGTCAATCCATCTCCAGAAAATCTGCCTACAAAAAAACTATCTACTATATTATATAACGCTTGAATTAACTGAGCAAACATTACAGGAGAGCTAACTTCATCAGTATTTTTGAAGTTTTTTCTGTTCCAAAATATCTATTATCCAAAGCTTTATCACTCATTATGTCACCTACTTTCAATAATTTATTAAATCATTTTATCACAAATAATGTATAGCTATCAACAAAAATTGCTATTATTTCATAATATAGTTAAAAAGTAGTTGACAACTACATACTTTAGTGTTATTATGATTATCGAAGTAATTTAGTTATTAATGTTGCTTCGTCATTACTATAACAATTTAATTATTGCTTATCAAGAGAGGCGGAGGGACAGGCCCTATGAAGCCCAGCAACCGGCATTATGCATCGGTGCTAAATCCTGCGGTGTTTATTCCGAAAGATGAGTTTTTAGAATAAGCCCTATGAAAAGGGTTTTTTTTATGCCCATTTTAATATTGTTTATTTAATATGTGAAAGGAGTTTATTAAATGAAGAAATTTTTTACATCTGAGTCTGTTACAGAAGGACATCCAGATAAAATCTGTGACCAAATTTCTGATGCCGTTCTTGACGCTATTTTAGCTAAAGACCCAATGGCAAGAGTTGCTTGCGAAACTATGACAACAACTGGTTTAATTATGGTTGCAGGTGAGGTTACAACAAACTGCTATGTTGATATTGATGAAATCGCTAGAGAAACTGTAAGAGAAATTGGCTACGACAGAGCAAAGTACGGCTTTGACTGCGACAGCTGTTCTGTACTTACATCATTAAAGGGTCAGAGCCCTGATATTGCACAGGGTGTTAATTCATCTCTTGAAGCTAGAGGTGGCGAGGCTGATGCAAATGATACTGGTGCTGGTGACCAGGGTATGATGTTTGGTTTTGCTTGTGATGAAACTGAAGATTATATGCCTGCCCCAATCTACTATGCTCACAAACTTACTAAAAAGCTTAGCGAAGTTAGAAAAAATGGTACTTTAGATTACCTTAGACCAGACGGCAAGAGTCAGGTAACTGTTGAATATGATGACGATAAGGTTGTAAGAATTGATAGTGTTGTTATTTCTTCACAGCACGCACCAGAAGTTGAGCACGCTCAGATTGAAAAAGATATTATAGAAAATGTAATTAAGGCTGTTTTACCAGCTGACTTACTTGATGAAAATACTAAGTACTACATCAACCCAACTGGCAGATTTGTTATTGGTGGTCCTCAGGGCGACTGTGGTTTAACTGGTAGAAAGATTATCGTTGATACTTACGGTGGTTACGCAAGTCACGGCGGTGGTGCTTTTAGTGGTAAAGACCCTACAAAGGTAGACCGTTCAGCTGCTTATGCTGCAAGATATGTAGCAAAGAATGTAGTTGCTAGTGGTATTGCTAAGAGGTGCGAAATTCAGTTAGCTTATGCAATTGGTGTTGCAAAGCCTCTTTCAATCTTTGTTAACACTTATGGCACAGGTAAGGTTGCTGATGATAAGATTGTTGAAATCATTAACGAAAACTTTGATTTAAGACCTGCTGCAATTATCAAGAACTTTAATTTAAGAAGACCAATTTATAAGCAGACAGCTGCTTATGGCCATTTTGGTAGGTCTGATATTAATGTTCCTTGGGAAAAGCTCGATAAGGTTGACATTTTTAAGAAGTATTTATAATTTTTAAAACAGAAAGGCTGCTTCAAGATTAACTTGATGCAGCCTCTTTAATTATTTATTTAATTTCACTTAATTCACCTGTTACAGAATCCATAACATAACCAGCAATTCTCACATCATTAGGAATAAGTGGGTGTTCCTTTAAAAATTTAACTGTTTCGTGTACAGATGTTTCAACATCATCAAAACCAGCAAGCCAATTTTCAAAATCAATACCACAATATTTCATAATATCAATATTTTCCTTGTGCACACCTCTGTTAATCATATGTTCAATCATCATATCACTATTAATATGCTGAACACCACAGTCTGTATGGCCAATGACCATAATTTCTTCCACGCCAAGTTCAAATATAGCAACCAAAAGACTTCTAACAACACTACCGAAAGGGTGAGTAACAACGCCACCGGCATTTTTAATAATCTTTACATCACCATTTTTTATACCTAAGGCAGCTGGTAAAAGTTCAGTAAGTCTAGTATCCATACAAGATAATATTGCAATTTTCTTATCAGGATATTTACTTGTTTTGTACTGCTCATATTTTTTATCTTCAACAAATTTTTTATTAAATTCAATCATTTCCTTTATCATAATAAAACTCCTTTCTTTTAGGATATTATAACACATAATAAATGAAAAAGCATTATAAAATTAATTCATCTATATATTTGTAGGTGCTATCATTTGCTGTTTATTTCTATCTCAACAACACCATATAACAAACAGTCCCTAAAAACACACTTAACAAAGTATTTTTAAAAGCAATATGTACAATTACTGTAGCAATACCTGCCAAAATCAATTCCAAATTATTAACATCTGTTCCTATTGTTTTAAAGCAATAAACCACAAGTATAGCAATAACAGCCGGTGGTGACACAACACCTAAATATTCAACAATAGCTGGCAACTTCTTTTTGCCACCAAATATTAAAAAAGGTATAGCTCTAATAACAAAAGTACAAAGTCCACATATTAAAATAACAATTATCGTTTTAATATCATTATTCATTTGATTTAACCCTACAATCCTTTAATTTTTTATTTACAACAAGCAAAAACATTGTAGACACCATAGCAGGGAAAATAAAACTTTTTGCTCCAAATATAACAAGAGATACTACACCACAAATCAAGCCTAAAAATGCAGATAATCTATCTTTTTTATTTTTCCATTTATCAATAAAAATAGTAATAAAAAGAGCAGTCATACAAAAATCAATACCCTTAAAATCAAACGGCAATAAACTGCCTAATAGTCCACCAATAATAGTACCTGTCAACCAATAAACCCTAGCAAAAAATGCAACATAAAGCATATACAAGCCTTCATTAACATTAGTAGGTATTTTGCCATTCATACTAGTATACAAAGCATAAGTTTCATCTGTTAAGCTAAATATCATATAAGGATAAAACTTTCCTAACTTTTTAAATTTATCAATATATGGTATACCATAAAACAACATTCTACTATTCATAAAAAGTGCAGTTAATATTATAGTAGTAACAGCAGTTCCAGTTTTTAAATAATCAACCAAAACATACTGAAAAGCACCAGTATACACAGTTTGACTAACAAGCCAAGACCAAATAAAATTGTAGCCAGCACTACTCATCATAATACCAAAGGCAATGCTTAAAAATTCATAGCTAAAAAATATAGGCAACGAATTTACAAAAGCATAGCCAAGTGTTTTTTTATCAAACTTCATTATATTACTTCCTTAAGTTTGTTATAAATTGCATCTGCAAAGTTTTTATGCCCTACTTCATCTAAATGCTCTCTATCAGCCTTACTAGGCACAGCAAATTCAGAAGCCTGTAAAAAATAAATATTATTATCTTCTGCAATTTTTTTATAAACAATAGGAAGTTCCTTAGAAACTCCAACAGAACGACCATTAAACTCAGGGTCAAAACCCTCCTCCCAAACTCTATTGCCAAGTTCAATAGGTGACACAAGAACAATGTTAGCTTCTGGTGCAGTCTTTCTAATTTCTTCAATTATTTCCTCTATACCTTGACCAATAATTTCAGCAGAAGCATTATAAGCTGTCTTACAATCATTAGTTCCTAACATAAGCACAACAGTATCAATAGGCTTGTGAGTTTCAAGAATAACAGAAATAAAGTCAATACCCTTTCTTCCTTTTCTGTAAGCATCTTCAAAAACAGTAGTTCTGCCACAAAGTCCTTCTTCAATTACTCTATATCCTTTTTTACTAACTTTACTATCAAGTATACCTGTCCATCTGGTATTCCAATCATATCTATCCTTAGTTCCTGGTATTAATCCATAAGTATTAGAATCTCCAAAGCATAAAATCTGTTTCAAGTCAATCACCCTTTTCCTATATTTTTTATATGAATTATATGAATATTATATTTATATTATAGGCATTTGTCAAGTATTTTTTAAAATATTTTGTTTAATGTTGACTTTTTTCTTCTAATTGTTTATTATAATCTTACTAAGTTTATATGATTTATATGGAAGGTAACAGATATGATTAATAAGCTTTTAAAAGAAAAAGATTTGACAAATAGTGAATTAAGCACACTGCTTAACACCAATATATATGATGATAAATTAAGAGAATGTGCTGACAATGTAAGGCAAGAATACTATGGCACAGATGTTTATATTAGAGGATTAATTGAGTTTACAAATTATTGCAAAAATGATTGCTACTATTGTGGCATTAGAAAAAGCAATAAACTAGCTGACCGTTACAGACTTTCAAAAGACGATATTTTAGAATGTTGCAAAGAAGGTTATAAGCTAGGCTTTCGTACCTTTGTACTTCAAGGTGGTGAAGACCCTTATTATACAGACGAAAAAATATGTGACCTTGTCAGCACAATAAAAGAAAACTATGGCGATTGTGCTGTTACTCTTTCTATTGGAGAAAAGTCAAGGGAAAGCTACAAAGCATATTTTGACGCTGGAGCTGACAGATATTTATTAAGACACGAAACAGCTAACGAAAGCCATTACAATCATTTACATCCAGAAAGTATGAGTTTAAAAAATAGAAAACAATGTCTATTTGACTTAAAAGAAATAGGTTATCAAGTTGGGTCAGGCTTTATGGTTGGCTCACCTTATCAAACAACAGAAAATTTAATTGAAGATTTAAGATTTCTACAACAGCTTGAGCCAGCAATGATTGGCATAGGACCATATCTTACTCATAATCAAACACCTTTTAAAGATAAAGAAAACGGAAGTTTTGACTTAACATTAAAACTTATATCTATTTTAAGACTTATGTTTCCTTATGCACTTATACCAGCCACTACCGCATTAGGTACAATTAATCCTAAAGGTAGAGAAATGGGCTTGCAAGCTGGTGCAAATGTTGTTATGCCTAATTTGTCCCCTGTTAGTGTAAGAAAACTCTATACCCTTTACGAAAATAAAATTTGTACTGGTGAGGAGTCTGCACAGTGTCGAGGTTGTCTTGAAAACAGAGTAAAATATGCTGGCTACAATATTGTAACTGACATAGGAAATGTAAAGAAAATTAAGGAGAATTAAAATGAAAACAATAACTATTGGAGAACTTGAAAAACTTAATTCCTCCAAAATAACTATAATAGATGTAAGAAAATTTGAGGATTATAAAAGAGGTTCAATTGAAAATTCCATTAATATACCAATAAGTGAATTTAATCAAAAAATTGATACTATACCAAAGGATAAGCCTGTATACTTACTATGTTACACTGGCGACAAAAGTATTGATATAACATATATGCTTTCAGATTTGGGATACGATGCCTACAATATTGAAGGCGGTTATAGAGCTTATCTTCAGCTTTATTTAACACGATTAATGGAAAAAGAAGATGAAGTAAAATTAAAAACAGCCGAAATAGAAAGAAGTATAATTAAAAAATTTAGAAAAGGTATATGGTGCAAATTTACAAAAGCCATTAATACCTATGACCTTATACAAGAAAATGATAAAATTGCAGTCTGTATATCTGGTGGCAAGGATTCTATGCTTATGGCAAAACTTTTTCAAGAGCTTCAAAAACACGGCAAATTTCCTTTTGAACTTGTGTTTCTTACTATGAACCCTGGCTACAATGAAGCAAACTGGAACATTATTCAAAACAATGCTAAAATACTTAATATACCTCTTACTGTTTTTGAAAGTGAAATATTTGATATTGTTGCTAGTGTAGATAAAAGCCCTTGTTACTTGTGTGCAAGAATGAGGAGAGGTTATCTTTATTCAAGAGCTAAAGAGCTTGGCTGTAATAAAATTGCTCTCGGTCACCATTTTGACGATGTAATTGAAACTGTTTTAATGGGTATGTTCTATAGTGGTAAATTTGAAACTATGATGCCAAAACTTCATAGTAACAATTTTGAGGGTATGGAACTTATACGACCTATGTATATGATAAAAGAGGCTGATATAAAGGCTTGGAGAGATTATAATAAACTTAATTTTATACAATGTGCTTGCCGATTTACAGAAAATTGTGCCACTTGTGGCGGTGACCACGGCTCAAAACGAGATGAAATGAAAGAACTTGTTGCTCAATTAAGAGAAAAAAGTCCTCTTATTGAAGGCAATATTTTTAATAGCATACACAATGTTAATTTAAAAACAATTATTGGTTATAAGCAAGACGGTGAAAATCATAGTTTCCTTGATAACTATTAATAACGGAAACCCCTCAGTCACTTCGTGACAGCTCCCCTACAAGTGGAGCTAGGTGGTTATTTTTTTAGTTGTTCGTTTTAATACCATAAGGGCGATTACTAATCGCCCCTACAAATAACAGTAACTTATATTTATTATCTATTACTTATTACTTATGTAAGTCTGCACCATTTGCCTTCCCTCATAGGGAAGGTGGCAACCGTAGGTTGACGGAAGGGTTTCCAATAAATGAAATGAATTTATAAAAGACTATCCTAGCCAAAAATGTTTATATGATGTTATTGAAATACCTACCCACCTTTTAGAAATTGACGAAGAATTACATAAGGTTCACCAAAAGTTTTATGACAAAACTTATGCTTATATGAAGAAAAACAATATGAAAATATGTGGCAATATAATGGAAATTATGGTTAATATTTTAACTGATGTTTCTAGTGCCTTAATTTGTATTCCATTTGAAGAATTAAATTAAATTTAATATTGCAAATTATTTGTTTTGGGCGTATACTTATTTTAAATTTTAAGGGAGTGTGATTATTATGACAATTAATGATGCTTTAGACAAACTTTTAAAACTCGCATTAAATAATGCAGAATTAAAGGAAAAATTATTAGCTACAGAAAACGCAAAAGAACCAATGGAAGAATTTTGCAAAATATCTGCTGAATACGGCTATGAAATAAAAATAGGTGATTTGTTAGCATTAAATGAAACCCTTTGGAACAATCTTTTAAAAAGTACAAATGGTGGTGCAACATTCCCTATTGATGAATGGTCAGATGCTTATGAGCAGTTTATATCTTCTTTGAGATTTTAATATATAATATTTGCAACAAAAATACCGACCTCCAATTGTTTTAGTCTAACTTTTGGAAGTCGGCACATATACTATCTTTTCAAATTTTAACTTCTACCTTATTATTTCTAAGTACAAGTTCATCAGCCTTAACATTACAGTCATAAGCCAAAATATTAACTCCTGCATTACTTACTTCTTTTAGCTTGTCAGCAAATTCCTTGTGATTTTCAGCATTTGGCACAAAATAATCAACATCACTCATTTGCACAACAAACAAAACATAAGCATTATACCCATCATTTATTGATTTCTTTAATTCATCTAAATGTTTTACAGCTCTTTCACTAGGGGCATCTGGAAAACTAACAACATTATTATTTTCAAGAGTGACACCCTTAACTTCGATAAATGATTTTACACTACCCTGCTCCATATAAAAATCAAACCTAGATTTACAATATCTAAACTCTCTTTTTAAATATGTTACATTGTCAAATATTAAGCCATTTAATATTGCTTCTTCCACAACCTTATTAGGTGCCTGAGAATCCATATTAACCAGTCTGCCATTTTTATTTACAACAACAAGAGAAAACTTAGTCTTTCTTTCAGGATTTGTGCTAGGTTCAAGAAAAACTTCAGCCCCTTCACCAAGAAGTTCTCTACACCTTCCCGTATTCTTTACGTGGCAAACCTCAACATTTCCATTAATATTGACTTGTGCTATAAATCTGTTATCCCTTTTTATAAATGTTCCTTTAACAATATTACTATACTTCATTACTGTCTAATCTGTCCGTTACCATAAATTAAATATTTAGTAGTAGTAAGTTCCTTAAGACCCATAGGACCTCTTGCGTGAAGTTTCTGTGTACTTATGCCAATTTCAGCACCAAAGCCAAATTCATTACCATCAGTAAATCTTGTTGAAGCATTTACATAAACAGCAGCGGAGTCAATTTCTTGTAAAAATCTTTGAGTATTAGTATAGCTTTCACTAACTATACATTCAGAGTGACCAGTTGAATACTTAGTAATATGGTCAATAGCCTCATCAATGTTTTTAACTACTTTTACAGCAAGAATGTAGTCAAGGTATTCAGTTGCCCAATCTTCTTCAGTTGCATCAATTACATCATTAACAATAGCCTTAACAGCCTTGTCACCTCTAATTTCAACATTCTTTTCTCTTAAAGCCTTTATAGCAACTGGCAAAAATTCATTAGCAATATTTTCGTGAACAAGCATTGTTTCAGCTGCATTACAAACACCAGGTCTTTGAGCCTTAGCATTAACAATAATATTAACAGCCTTATTAATATCAGCACTTTCATCAACAAATATATGGCAATTACCAACACCAGTTTCAATAACTGGCACTGTTGAATTTTGAACAACAGCTTGTATTAAACCTGCACCGCCTCTAGGAATAAGTACATCAATATAACCATTCATTTTCATCATTTGATTGGCACTTTCTCTTGATGTATCTTCAACAAGCTGAACAATGTTTTCATCAACATTTAATGCTTTAATAGCATTTTTAAAAACATTTATTGTAGCTATGTTAGAATTAATTGCCTCCTTGCCACCTCTTAATATAACTGCACTACCAGCCTTTAAACAAAGACCAAAAGCATCAGAAGTAACATTAGGTCTAGCCTCATATATAATACCAATAACGCCCATTGGTACTCTTTTTTGACCAACAATAAGACCATTAGGCAAAGTTTTCATATTTAAAATTTCACCAATAGGGTCAGGAAGTTTAGCAATCTGCTCAAGTCCGTCAGCCATTGCATATATTCTATCCTTGCTAAGAGCAAGTCTATCCATTATTGATGGCTTAAGACCATTCTTTTCACCATTTTCAAGGTCAATTTTATTTGCCTTTAATATTTCCTCATAATTGTTTTTTAAGGCATCAGCAGCCTTTAATAAAATATTATTTTTTTCACCAGTTGTAAGTTTTGCTAAAGCTCTTTTAGCAACTTTTGCACTTTCACCAATTTCTATTAAGGTTTTCATTGTTTTACCTCCATATTTTACTATTAGTCACAATTATATCTACTGCCCTGTCATATTCATCTCTAGGCACAACATTAGTTATTTGTTCATCAAAGCATACGCCGACAGTAGTCATATATTCATTTTCATCAATATATTTATCATAAAATCCGCCACCATAGCCAATTCTATAAAAATCATTATCAAAAGCAAGCCCTGGCACAATTATCAATGTATCCTTGTTAGACTTAATAACATTATTAGTATTATACTCTGGTTCAAGTATACCAATTTTATTAGGCTTAAGCTCATCAATAGTGCTAATTCTAATAAAAACCATTTCGTGGGGGTTGCCAGTCATATAGGGAACAGCTACAATTTTGTCATCTCTTAACGCTCTTTTAATAAGATTAGTTGTACCAATTTCACTGCCATAATTTACAAAAGTAAATATAGCCTTAGCATTAATATAAATATTGTCACTATATAACTTATCAGTTATATCGCCAGAAAGATTTTTTCTTATTTCTTTATATTTTTTTCTTATTTCTTTTTTATCCAATGTTACCACCTACAAAAAGTGTACCTACATTTTTGCCGTCTAGAATATCATAAACTATGTCTGGATTTTCGCCAGAGGCTATAACCATACTTACATTTTTCTTGCTTAAATAATCAGCAGCCTTAACCTTAGTAACCATACCACCAGTACCAAGCTGTGATGCTGAATCACCAGCAAGAGCATAAATATCGTCATTTATTTCTGGTATAGTATCAATCATTTTAGCGTCTTTATCTTTATTAGGGTCAGCTGTGTACATACCGTCAATATCAGATAAAATAATAAGTAAATCACTTTCAATTAACGCAGCAACATAAGATGAAAGAGTATCATTATCAGAAAACTCATTAAACTCATCAGTTGCTATAGTATCGTTTTCATTTACTATTGGTATAACACCCATTTCAAGAAGTCTATTAATAGTGTTGCTGGCATTTCTTCTTTTAATTTCAGCATCAAATACAGGCTTTGTGATAAGAATTTGGGCAACCTTTTGATTGTATTCACTAAAAAGCTTTTCATATAACTGCATCAATAAAGCCTGACCTACTGCTGATGCAGCCTGCTTGCCAATAACATCTCTCGGTCTTTCAGCAAGTCCCAATTTTTCTGCACCAATGGCTATTGCACCTGATGAAACAAGAACAACCTCCATACCTCTATTAGTAAGGTCAGTAAGCATCTTAGAAAGAGTATCAATTTTCTTTAAATTAAATTTACCATTACTATATGTAAGAGATGTTGTACCAACCTTAACAACTATTCTTTTAAAATCCTTAAGCTTTCCTCTATAGTTCATTTTTTATTCTCCTGTATAATTGGTCTATTAAGGTTAAATATACCACAATTTATTACTAATTTCAATAAATTTTGTTAAATGTGCAAAAATACTCTATTACAACATTTTATTTAAAATTGTAATAGAGTATTAAAGTAAAATTTTATTTAATTATGCTTATATCTTAACCTCTGCCTAATATTGCGTCCATATCCTGTTCTGGTGCAGTTATAGGTTGAAGTTCAAATTTATCTATAAGCACCTTCATAACACCTTCTGAAATAAAGGCTGGCATAGTTGGACCTAAATACATTCTCTTGATACCTAGTGACAACAGTGTAAGCAATATACACACAGCCTTTTGTTCATACCAAGAAAGAACAAGAGTAAGAGGTAAATCACTAACAGAGCATTCAAAAACTTCTGACAAAGCAACAGCAACCTTAATTGCACTATAGGCATCATTACATTGACCCATATCTAATATTCTAGGCAAGCCGTCAATTTCGCCTAAGTCTAAGTCATTAAATCTATATTTACCACAAGCTAATGTTAATACCAAAGTATCCATAGGCGTCTGTTTAACAAATTCTGTATAATAATTTCTGCCTGGGTGAGCACCATCACAGCCACCAACAAGAAAGATATGCTTAATATCTCCACTTTTAATAGCAGAAATAATTTTGTCGGCGTTAGCTAAAACTGTGCCGTGAGCAAAGCCTGTTGTAAGCATATGGCCACCATTAATGCCACTCATACTTCTATCATTTTCATAGCCACCAAGCTGTAAAGCCTGCTCAATAATAGGTGTAAAATCTTTGTATCCATTTTCATCACCCTCAATATGAGTAAGACCGTCATAACCTACAACTGAAGTAGTGTAAACTCTATCCCTATAGCTTTCTCGTGGAGGCATAAGACAATTAGTAGTAAATAAAATAGGAGCTGGAATATTATCAAATTCCTTTTGCTGACTTTGCCAAGCTGTGCCGAAGTTACCAACTAAATGCTTGTATTTTTTCAACTCTGGATAACCGTGAGCTGGCAACATTTCGCTATGTGTATAAATATTAATGCCCTTACCCTCTGTCTGTTCAAGAAGAAGTGACAAATCCTTTAAGTCGTGACCAGACACAACAATAAATGGACCTTTCTTAATATCTACATTTACTCTTGTTGGTACTGGAGTGCCAAAGCTTTCTGTATTAGCTGTATCTAAAAGCTCCATACACTTTAAATTAACATTACCAAATTCCATAATAAGGTCAAGCCATTCCTCTGGTGTATGCTCTCTATTTATTTCATACAAGCCCTTGTAAAACCAGTTAGATACTTCCTCATCTTCATAGCCCAAGTTCATACTGTGATGAGCATAAGCTGCCATACCTTTTAAGCCAAAAAGAAGTGTAGATCGAAGTGAAACAATATCCGTATCACCGTCCCATAGTTGTACTAAGTCACAATCAAAATCATTACTTATCAAATTTAACTCTGCTCTTATTCTTTTAATAAAGGCTCTAATGGCATCATTATCAAAATTAACATTTGTGAGTGTAGTAAACAAACCGTCCATAAAAATACGGTCAGCCTCTTTAGAACTATAGTTATTTTCAACAGCAGCCGTTGCAAGGCGAATAAGCTCATAAACTAAATCATCTTGAATATTTGATGTTTCTGGCTGTTTGCCACATACACCAACCTTTATACACCCTTTATTACCAGCTGTCTGCTGACACTGGAAACAAAACATATCAGACATAATATACCTCCTAAAAGTTTAGTCTAACATATTTTGCCTTTATGCCAATGTTTTATACATAATTTATTTACTAAAATACTCCTCTATATCACTTAAAGTCTTAGCAATATTTTCTTCACTATGAGCTGATGATATAAACACAGCCTCATACTGACTTGCACCAAAGTAATTTCCTCTATCAATCATAAAGTTAAAGAATTTACTAAAGGCTTCAATATCTGCTTTTTTAGCCTCATCATAATTAGTAACCTTATTAGGTGTAAAGAATATAGTTGATAAAGAACCAATACCATTAACTGTGCAAGGCAAGCTATACTTATCAATAATGTTTTTAACGCCCTGTCTAAACATTTCACCAAGATTATTTATTTTTGCATAAATTTCCTTTTCATTTTTAAGTATTGTAAGCTGTGTTATACCAGCTCTCATAGCAATAGGGTTACCACTTAATGTACCAGCTTGATAAACATTGCCAACTGGAGAAACAACACTCATTACATCTTTTCTACCACCATAAGCACCAACTGGCATACCACCACCAATTATTTTGCCATAAGTAACTAAATCTGGCTTAATATCAAAGTAGCTACTTGCTCCTTCAAGCTGTAATCTAAAACCAGTTATTACCTCATCTAAAATAAGTAAAGCACCATTTTCTGTACAAATCTTTCTTAAATCACTTAAAAAGTTATTTTCTGGTAACACTACACCCATATTGGCTGCTACTGGCTCAACAATAACGCAAGCAATTTCATTTTTATTTTCATCAAATAATTTTTTAACAGAATCAATGTTATTATAAATAGCTGTTAATGTGTCTTTAACACAACCCTCTGGCACACCACTTGAGTCAGGTACACCGGCAGTCATAACACCTGAACCAGCCTTAACAAGCATTAAGTCAGCGTGACCGTGATAACAACCTTCAAACTTAATTACCTTATTTCTGCCAGTAAAGCCTCTTGCTGCTCTTATTGCACTCATAACAGCCTCAGTACCAGAATTAACCATTCTAATCATTTCAACAGCAGGCACAATATTGCAAATAAGCTCTGCCATTTCAACTTCAAGCTCAGTTGATGCACCATAGCTCATACCCTTTTCAAGCTGTTTTTTAACAGCATCAAGAACTCTGTCATCATTATGACCAAGTATCATAGGACCCCAAGAACCTATATAATCAATATATTTGTTTCCATCTTTATCATATAAATATTGAGCCTTAGCATTTTCAATAAATCTAGGCACACCACCTACTGAATTAAAGGCTCTAACTGGTGAATTGACACCACCTGGCATAACATCTATTGCTCTTTTAAAAAGCTCTGCTGATTTTTCAGTAAACATTACAAAGTTCCCTCCTTAATGTATTGTGCAATTTCCATAGCAAAATAAGTAATAAGTATGTCGCCACCAGCTCTATACATTGATAAGGCTGTTTCCTTAATTATTCTTTCTTCATCAATATAACCAAGCTTTGCACCAGCTTTAATCATTGAGTATTCACCACTAACACTATATAATGCTACAGGTTTATTAAATCTTTTCTTAACTTCCTTAACAACATCAAGATATGAAAGAGCTGGCTTAACCATTATAATATCTGCACCCTCATTTATATCAAGTTCAGCCTCTCTTATTGCCTCTCTTACATTTCTTGAATCCATTTGATATGACTTTCTGTCGCCAAATGATGGAGCTGAACCAGCAGCATCTCTAAAAGGACCATAAAAAGCTGAAGCATATTTTACTGAATAAGCCATAATAGGAATATTAATATATCCATTTTCATCAAGGGCATTTCTTAAATAGCCAATTCTGCCGTCCATCATATCAGAAGGAGCAATCATATCAGCACCAGCTCTTATGTGAGATAAAGCAGTTTTAGCAAGAACTTCAAGGGTTTTATCATTATCAACATAATCTCCATCAAGTATGCCACAATGGCCGTGGGAAGTATATTCACACATACAAACATCAGTTATGTAGAAAAGCTCTGGATAATTCTTCTTGCCATATCTTAAAGCCTTTTGAACAATACCATTGTCGTCCCAAGCACTTGAGCCACATTCATCTTTATGGTCAGGTATACCAAACAAAAGAACAGCCTTAACACCAGATTTAACAATCTTTTCAAGTATTTCTCCCATTCTATCAATACTCCAACGGTACTGATTAGGCATTGCCTCAATTTCTTCCTTAATATTTTCACCCTCTGTCACAAACATAGGATAAATAAGAGAATCAATAGGAATATGAGTTTCAGCCACCATATTTCTTAAAGTTTGAGTTGCTCTTAATCTTCTTGGTCTATCTTTTAAATTCATTATTCATTCACTATCCTTCTAACAATTAAGTCCATAATTTCATCATTATCAGCTAAGCCGTTATAGTCAACATTAGCCCTTATACCATTTTTTTCAAGGGCTGGTTTAAGTATATTTAACACATCATTTTGAAAATGATAGCCTGTACTTATCATTAAAGCCTTAATATTAACAGCTTTTATGCCCTTTAATTTATTTACAATGCTTGTATCATTTCCTGTTTGCCATATAAGAGAATTACCAAACATTTTAAAATCTATATTAGACCTATGAATACAATAAATAGTATTGCTGTTGCCTAAAATTTTATTAATTTCATCAAAATCATTTTTGTTATTAATAATAGGCTTTAATATTTTAATATCAAAACAATTATTATATTTTTTAATATCATTTATTACCTTATTACATATAACACCAGCATAGACAAAAAGAGGTAAAACTATAATACTATTAATATTTTTATTTTTAAGTTCTAATATTTTTTCATCTATGCTTTCATTTCTTATAATTATACTAAATATTTCATAATTGGAGAATTGTATATTTAGCTTATTTATTAATTTTGTAGGTTTTGTTGAAAGAGTTATGACAACTATTGCCTTTTTCATTTTAACAAATCCTTTTTTATTGCATTTATTATACCACTATCAGATGTATCTTTAGCAACAATATATTTTAAGCCATTTTTTTCTGCCTCATTAGCAGTTTTGTTACCTATGCAAACAGCTATATAATTATTGTCATTTTCTCTTAACCCTTCAACTTCTGATGGACTAGCAAATACAACATAATCAACATTTTCATTTAATTGAGTTTTATTTATAACAGTTCTATATACAGCCTTATCTACATAAGAAACATTATTATCCTTTAAATAGTTTGTAAGCTCCTCTGCACCTTTTTCAGCTCTTAATATTAATACATTGTTAATACCATTTTTAACTATTTCTTTAGCCAACTCTAAGCCACTATGTTTTTTAGGCACAATATCAGCAATTAAACCATATTTCATCAATTCATTTGCAGTTTTTTTGCCAATAGCTACAACCTTTTTGTTATAAAATATTCTACTATCTTTTTTATCATTATAAAGCAATTTAAAAGCATACTGTACGCCTACAACACTAGTAAAAGCTATGCAATCACTTTCTTCAATATTTTTGTATATACTTTCTTCTATAGTTTCTGTTGATATACACGGCTTTACAACAACTGATGCACCATTTTCTCTTAACTCATTTACTAAATTTTCTGCTCTATTGTAAGGTCTAGCTACAACTATTTTTTTACCCTTTAACGGCAAATTTGAGTACCAATCAAATTTATCAGAATACTTGCAAACCTCACCTACAATTATTACTGACGGTGTCTTAAGGTTTTTAGCAGCCTCTGCTATATTTTCAAGAGTGGATACAACTTTTTTCTGCATAGGCTCACCGCCTCTTTCAACTACGGCACAAGGCATATTTTTATCCATACCTGCACTAATAAGACCTTCTGTAATAACAGTAAGATTTTTAACACCCATTAAAAACACAAGTGTGCCACCAATATCAACGCAAGCCTTAAAATTAATATTAAGGGGAGTACCCTTTTTGTTATGACCTGTTATAATATGCACAGAAGATGCACAAGCTCTATGAGTAACAGGTATACCAGCATAAGCTGGTGCAGCTATAGATGATGTTACGCCAGAAATAACTCTAAAAGGTATATTCTCATTAACAAGAGCTTCTACTTCCTCTCCACCTCTGCCAAAAAGATAGCTGTCGCCACCCTTTAACCTAACAACATTTTTGCCCTCCTTAGCCTTAGCAACAATAATGTCATTTATTTGGTCTTGAGGCAAAATATGCTTTGATGATTCTTTTCCAGCATTTATTTTTTCAGCATTTTCAGGTATAAGCTCCATAACACCTTCGCCCAAAAGTTTGTCATAAACTACTACTTCAGCATTTTTAAGAGCTTTTAATCCATCTATTGTCATTAATCCCGAAGTGCCAATTCCTGCACTTACAAGGGTTACTTTACCACTCATTATACCAACCTTTCTGCAAGTAAAATTCCTACTTTTTCTGGTTCATTTATATTACCATATATTTCAGCTTTCACTATTTTTCCATTAACTATGTTAAATCCTCTTAAATAGATTTTGTTATCTTCAATAACACAAAAAGCTGCTGCTGGAGCAGAACAACCACCATTTAATTTTTTAATACAAGCTCTTTCTGCTCTTGCACAAATTTCAGATTTTTCATCACTTATTTCCTTTAAGTATTCAAATCCATTTCCTTTTTTGCATTGTACAGCAATAATGCCTTGTCCTGCTGCTGGCAAAATTTCATCAGCAGTAAACACTTTTGAAATTCTATCACCTAAGCCAAGTCTTTCAAGTCCAGCAGATGCAAGTATCAAAGCAGAGTATTCGCCACTATCAAGTTTACTTAATCTAGTAATAACATTGCCTCTAACAGGTTTAATTTCAGCATTAGGATACATAGCCTTAAACTGCATACTTCTTCTATTACTTGAACAACCTATTGGCTTGTTAAAATCAATATCTGTTTTTCCTTTAGGCAACACAAGCACATCATAAGGATTTGCTCTTTTAGAATAAGCAATAACAGGCAATTCTTCACTTACTTCCATAGGCATATCCTTTAAGCTATGTACTGTAATATCTGCTCTGTTTTCCATAAGTGCAATATCAAGTTCTTTAACAAATAAGCCCTTTCCACCAACCTTATCAAGGGTTTTGTTTAGTATTTTATCACCTGTAGTTTTCATTGTTACAAGGCTTGTTTCAACATTGCTATATTTATTTTTAATTTCAGAAATAATAATTTCAGACTGTATAACAGCTAATTTACTTTCTCTACTGCCTACTCTTATTTTTTGCATAATATTTCTCCTCTAATTCTTTTAGCAGTTGCTTTAACAAGACTATGTTGTGTACCATCAGACACAACACCTACACACAAATCCTCATTAAGGCATAATGCTGGAAAATAGAATGTACACTCCTCATAACAATCAGCTACACTAACAAATATGTTTTTATTTTTACATAATTGATATATTCTATGATTTACTTGTCTATCATTAGTAGCAGCAACAACTATAAAAGAATTATCTATATCACTATCTTCAAACTTTCTATTGATATATTTTATATTGTTACCATTAATATTTTTAATAGTTTCTGAAATAACAGTAACATTAGCACCAAAATCAGCAAGAATTTTTGCTCTCCTCATACCAATATTGCCACCACCAACAACTAAAACATTTTTACCTTCAATATCTATAAACAAAGGAAATTTCATAATCTTGCCCTATCCTTAATTCGGTTGTAACATTCTTCAATTACTTCTGGTGTAATAGTTTCTTTAATAGCTCCAAATATCATATCAGCAGTTTTAGAGGCGATAGGCTTAACATTATCTTCATCAAAACCCATTGACACAGATATTCTTTTAGCTATAATATCTTTTATATTTTCAATAGTTTCAATAGACTCTCTATAATTAAACCAATTCATATATTCAGACACACCGTCATCAATTTTTTCATATACAGAATTATCAATATAACTATCTACTTCAAAATCATCAATATTATAGTAAGTTATATTTTTATTTTCATAAACACTGGCTTCAATATCTCTAGGCACAGCCAAATCCACAATATATTTTGGCAACAATATATTATCACACATTGTATTGGTTAATGTATAGTGAGGGCTTTTTGTAGCACTTATTAAAATATCGCAGCCATTAATGGCGTCAATCCTTTTGTCATAATCAATGCACTTACAACCATAAGGAACAATATTTTCAGTATGTCTGTAATGTCTTAAAGTTATAGTAACTAAAGCACCATTTTTAACTAACAATCTAGCAACTAACAAACCTACCTTGCCATTGCCAATTACAACACATTTCTTATCTTTTAAACTACCTAATTCATTAATTAACTTGTCAACAGCCTTATTAGCTGAAGTCAATCTGAAACTGTCTGCCGAATTAGTTACAGCCTTTTTGCCTGTAGAAACAGCAATTCTAAAAAGAACATCAAGTTCAGAATCAATACAATTACAACCTCTGCTTAAATCAGCACTTTGATTAATTTGTGTAATTATTTGACTTTCACCCTTTATTGCAGAATTAACTCCGCAGGCAGTTTCAATAATATGATATATTACTTGACTATCTTTGTAAACATTTATTTTGTCACAAAAATCAGCCTTATTTACATTATAATACTTTACATATATATCTACAATATCAATTTCATTATCTGCTGATATATATAATTCACTTCTGTTGCAGGTTGACAATATGACACAGCCTTTAACACCACTTAAGCCACATATATTAGTCATTATTTCTTTTGCTCTGTCATCATTAGCCGACAATTTTTCTCTCAAATAAAGTGGAGTATTTTTGTAATCTACACCAGCCGATATAAGCATAAATTTCACCCTGCTTTCATTTTTTCTATAAATAGCAATATGCAAGACACAAAAAATTGGTCCTGCATATTATTTATAATGTACATATTTCCTATATACTTACTATGTTTTAATTATATCATAATTCCGTAATTTGTCAATATATACCAATATTTATTTTTAATGAAATTTTTATCAATTATTTTAAATACAATAATCGTAAATATCGTTTTTAAGTTTTTCGTCTTCTAATAAATCAGAAATAGTAACACTATCCATATAGTTATTGACAGTATTACATAGACCTTGCCAAAAATCACAAAATGACTCAGCACCATCTATATGCTCAACAGATACAGTTCCGTCAATAGTTCTTATTATACTGCCAAGAGTATATTGGTCAGCAGACTTTGAAAGAGAATAACCACCCTTTGAACCTCTATGACTTCTAACAAGTCCAGATTTACAGAGTACATTTACTATCTGTTCCAAATACTTAGCAGAAATGTTTTCCTTTTCTGCAATTTCCTTCATTGAAATTGTACCCTTATTTTCATTTTTTGCAAGGGCAAGCATTAACAATATTGAATATATGGTTTTCTTTGATAGTTTCATTTTTCACTCTCCTCTACTGATTTTATTACTTCCTCAGCAGCAACTGCACCATCAGAAGATGCTGTTATCATTTGCCTTAATGACTTAACACGGCAATCACCAGCAACAAAAACATTGTCAATATTAGTTTTTAAACCGTGCTTAGCTTTTATGTAGCCTTTTTCGTCAAGTTCAAGCAAGCCTTCAAATAGCTTAGTTTCAGGCACAAGGCCAACTGCAACAAATACGCCGCTTACATTAAGCTCGCCATTATTAGTAACAAGCATTTCAACACTCTTATCTCCATTAACTTCCAAAGGAACAGAATTATATATAATTTCTGCATTTTCCTTTTCTTCAAGTCTTTTAACAAGTGCATAATCTGCCCTAAGTTTTTCACCTCTATAAACAAGGTAAACCTTTTGGCAAATATTAGAAAGATACAAGGCTTCACTCACAGCAGTGTTGCCTCCGCCTATAACAGCAACAGATTTGTTTTCAAAAAATGCACCATCACACACAGCACAATATGAAACACCTGCACCAAGAAATTCAGCTTCACCTTTAAAGCCAGCTTTTCTATGAGATGCTCCTGTTGCTACAACAACAGCTTTACTTTCATATTCATCAAGAGTACCAACAGCTTTTTTGACAGCACCATTTAAGCTAACAGACTCTATTTCATCATATATTATTTCAGCACCAGCAGATACTGCTTGACTTTCAGCCTTTTCAGCAAGTTCATAGCCACTTCCTGAAAAACCTGGATAGTTTTCAACTACATCAGCCATTACTGCTTGACCACCACATTGCTCCTTTTCAATTACAGCAACTTTAAGTCCTGCTCTGGCAGTATATAAGGCAGCCGTAAGACCAGCTAAGCCACCGCCAAGTATTATGCAGTCATACATATTGATACTCCTCTCCTAATTTATTTATAATGGAAATTCCTTATTTACATAATCAAGAGCATTTTTAAAGTCCTCAATAAGGTCGTCAATATCTTCAATACCAACACTAACTCTTATTAAATCCTCATATACTCCTGCTTTAGCCTGTTCTTCCTCATTACTATGGGCATAAATAGTAGATGAAGGGTGAATAACAAGTGTCTTTGTATCACCTATGTTAGTAATATTAATGCCATACTTTAACTGGTTAATAAAGGCAAAAGCTCTCTCCTTAGAATAAAGTCTAAGTGTAAATATGCCACCACCCTTGCCATTAAACTGACTATTAGTAATGTCATAGTATGGGCTTGATTTAAGCAAAGGATATATAACAGCCTTAACGCCTTCAAGTCCTTCAAGACTTTCAGCAAGTTTAAGAGCATTGTCACAATGTCTTTCCATTCTAAGGCTTAATGTTTCAAGACCTAATGTATTGTAAAAAGCATTAGTAGGACTTAAACAACAGCCAAGATTTCTGAATGTATCATTTCTAAGTTTAGCAATAAAAGCAAATTTGCCATACTTAATATAATCAGCCATTGCAGTATGCTTTTCAGCAGTCCACTTGTAGTTACCACTATCAGTTATAACACCACTTATAGAGTTGCTACTACCATTAATATACTTAGATGATGAATTAATAATAATATCAGCACCAAGGTCAATAGCCTTAACCAAATATGTTGTTGCTGTTGTATTATCTAATATAAATGGAAGATTAAAGCTGTGAATTAAATCAGATGCTTTTTTAATATCCACAACATCAAGTTTTGGATTACCTATTGTTTCTGCAAAAACTACCTTTGTATTTTCATTGACAACTTTTTTAAGTTCTTCTTCTGTTATATCCTCAACAAAGCGAGTCTTAACACCAAACTTTTCAAGGTCCTTAAAAAGGTCAAGTGTGCCACCAAAAACCGATGACTTTGACACAATTTCATCACCACTTGAAAGAATGTTTAAAAAAGCAGAAGCAATAGCAGCCATACCTGATGATGTTGCAACAGAACCAATACCACCTTCAAGGTAAGTTATTCTGTTTTCAAATGAGGCAACTGTAGGATTGCTTATTCTTGAATAAGCAAATCCTGGTGCCTTGTTATGAAAAATCTTTTCAATATGTTCAGCAGTGTCTTGACCAAAGGCACTTGACTGATAAACAGGTATAAGCGTTGCTCCTGTGTTAGCTTCTCCATTAAAGTTGCCGTGGAGCAAGGCTGTATTATATTTCATTTTATCACTCCTTATAATACCCCATCACATTCAGCCTGCTCATAGTCAATAAGCTCGTGAATAGTTGGGTTTTCACCACAAACTGGGCAGTCCTTAACATTATGAGGAAGTTTAATCTTTCTAAATTCCATTGTTAAAGCATTGTATGTAAGTAAATAGCCAGTAAGTAAGTCACCTACGCCTAATAAATACTTAATAGCTTCCATAGCCTGTAAACTTCCGATTACACCACCCATTGCACCAATAACGCCTGCCTGCTTACAAGTAGGTACTGCGTCCTTTGGAGGTGGATTTTTAAATACACATCTGTAGCAAGGTCCTTCTCCAGGAACATAAGTCATAAGCTGACCCTGGAAACGAATGATACCAGCGTGAGAGAAAGGCTTTTTAGCCATTACACAAGCATCATTAATAAGGAACTTTGCTGGGAAATTATCTGTACCATCAATAATAAAGTCATAGTCCTTAATAAGGTCCATAATGTTGTCTGCACTTACAAAAGTACGGTAAGTATTTACCTTAACATCAGGGTTCATAGCTTCCATACTTTCCTTAGCAGAAAGAACCTTTGCCTTGCCTACATCTTTAGTTGCGTGAATAATTTGACGCTGTAAGTTAGATAAATCTACTTCGTCAGCATCAGCAATGCCGATTGTACCAACACCAGCTGCTGCAAGATACATAGCAACAGGAGCACCAAGACCACCAGCACCAATAATAAGAACATTGCTGTCAAGAAGTTTCTTTTGACCCTTAACACCAACTTCTTTTAAAATAATATGTCTTGAATATCTTTCGATTTGTTCATTAGTAAAAGCCATTTATCTGCTACCTCCTCCCATAAAGTAAAGGAATTCAACAACATCGCCATCTTTTAAAACTGTGTTTTCAAATGTTGATGCACCTAAAAGCTCATCATTAACTGATGCTGTAACATATTCAGGAGTTTCTACCTTTTCAATTACTACAAGCTCAGATAACTTTAAGCCGTCCTTATATTCTTTTACATCGCCACTTACTGTTAATTTCATTTTTTTATTCCTCACCTTTCTCAACAATTAAATCATAAGTTCCATCTTCATTTTTATTAAGTTTAAGAACCTTGTGACCTTCCTCCTTCATAGAACGAGGAACATTCTGTACAGGTTCGCCACCATTCATATGCACTGATAACACCTGACCTGGGTCAAGTTCTTCAATAGCTACCTTAGCCTTAACAAAGGTTACAGGGCAAACAACATCAGTAATATCTACATAATCGTCAATCTTAATATCAGCCATTATATGCCTCCTTAACTTTTTCTATAAACTTATCTTCGCCTACTCTTTCAAGAGTAAGTCTAAATCTTTCGCCAGCCTTTGCATTATCTCTAAAGAATTCTACAGCAGCATCTATAACTCTTAAAAGTGTTGCCTTATCGTGAATAATAGGAAGAAGTTCTTCACCCTTATGTATTCTGTTACCGAAAAGACCACCAAATGATACTATATAACCTGGATTGTTGTCATAAGCATCTACTGGACAGGCCTTAGTACAACGACCGCAATAATTACACTTGCTTTCATCAACTGTAATCTTATTGTCAGCTATTGATATTGCCTTTGTACGGCATATACTTTCACAAACACCACAGAAAATACATTTATCTTCATTCCAAGTTACCTTGATACCACCCTTAACACCTACATCGTTTTCCTCAGCCTTAAGACAGTTGTTTTGACAGCCTGTCACACCAAATTTAAACTTATGTGGTAATTCCATTGCAAAGTATCTTTCGCTTAATTCCTTTGCAAGGCTATATGTATCAATACAACCACTAGGACAAACTGCATTACCCTGACAAGAAGTAACAGTTCTAACTCTAGGACCACAAACACCAGGCTCACAATCACCTTCAGCAAGAGCTGCCTTAACTTCATCAATGTCATCAAGTTTAATAAATGGTATTTCAACACCCTGTCTTGATGTAAGGTGAATATAACCATCACCGTACTTTTCAGCTACTTCTGCAATTGTTGCAAGCTGTTTAGCATCTACGTGACCACCTACAGTTTTTAATCTGAGAGAGAAGCAATTCTTCTGCTTCTGTCTCATAAATCCACCCTTTTTTAAAATGCCATAATCTACAGCCATTTACTTTTCCTCCTAAATCTTCTTATTAAAGTATAATATCTTACATTATATATATACTTTAAATATACTCGATTTCCTCCTCGTTAGATACATTATCTACTATTCTAAATGACTTTAAGACTGGTTCGTCTTCATTCATTATTGATATAATCATATAGCTTGCTTCCTTATCATAAGCAAGTCTTTTATCCTCCTCAGAAGGTCTTGAAGGACTTTCTGGGTGAGAATGGAAATTACCTAAAGGAACAATGCCCTTTGCTCTCATATCCTTAACAGCCTTAAGCTGGTCTAAAGGATTCATTGAAAAATGCTCGTTAGAATGGTCAATGTTTTCAAGAACATATAACTCCTTAACTTCTCTAACATCGCCGTCCTTTGTTCCGCCTATAAGACCACAAATTTCTTCTGGCTTGCCGTTTAAAGCAGTTTCAAGTATTTTGTCATAAAATGCCTTAGGCAACTTTATCATAAAAGCACCTCCTTAACTGCACTTTCAAGTTCAGCCTTTTTAACTACGCCTCTTATTCTCTTAACCTCACTACCATCTTTAATAAATAAAAATGTAGGTGATGCCATAACTTCATATTTTTTTGCAATATCTGCACCAAATTTTATATTAAGTTTACTTACTTTAACATCAGTATATTCTTCCTCAAGCTCTGCAAGTATAGGTGACATTCGCTTGCAAGGTATACAGCTATCTGAGTAAAACTCAAGCAACACAGGTTTATCAGAATTTAAAACTTCTGCTTCAAAATTATCATTTGTTATAATTTGCATTTGCTTCACCTCTATTTCATACTTTCTTAATAGGTTTTGTATGAATATATACTAACACGAATTTCCTATAATGTCAATATGAATTTTCCATATTTTTTAATTTTTTTCATTTTTATATTGTAAAAGCACTATAAAACCGTGATTTTACAGTGCTTTTTAACCAATTAATTGTTCTGAATAACAACTTTTCTGTATGTATCAAAGTTCATCCACTTATTAAAGAAGTCAGCTGAACCATTAGTTTCAGAGTATTCATTAAAGAAGTTCTTAACATCATCATTAGACTTAACCTTAATTTCAAAACCACGACCATTAATAACTGGTACATTGTCATAAGTGTATTCATTAGCAGGCTCAATAGCTGTAATTACCTTGTTTCTAACCTTAATTGCAACACTATCTCTTAATACAATAATATCGAAACTTTCAGGATACTTATAACTTTCACCCTCAACAGAAATTTCATCATTAACTGTATAAGTCTGCTTAACCGGCTGATACTTAAGTACAGAAAGACTTTCTACATTGTAGAAGAATTCTTCAAAAATATCGCCTCTAGCCTCTAAGTCACCAAGTTTAAATGATGCTCTATCAGAGAAAGAACCACCCTTTTCACTAAGGTCATCAACAACACCACAAGCAGAAGTCATATTTGTAACTCTGTCAATAAGAATAAGCTCACCAAGAGTCTTGTGGTAGTCAAACTTATCAGCAACAATAGCCTCTGTAAGTAAGATTTCGCAAACAGCAATACCGTTTTTATTAAGAGTATCAGCTGAAATATGCTCACCAGTATTTACATCAACAGCATAATTAATTTTAACAATAACACCAGATGTAAGTTTAGTACCAAGTTTAACTAAATAGTCCTTACCTAACTCTAAAGGCTCATCGTCCATCCATAAAAGAGAAACTGTAAGTCTTTTATATGGTGCAAGATTAGTACCCTTAACAAGAACACAACCTCTTGATACATCAACTTCCTTGTCAAGTGTAATTGTAACAGGCTGACCCTTAACAGCAGTGTTGCCCTCTTTGTCACCAATAATAATATCCTTAACATTTGCTTTTTCGTTGCTAGGGAGAGTAATAATTTCATCACCAACATTTATGCTACCAGATTCAATCTGACCTTGGAAACCTCTAAACTTGTGGTTTGGACGGCATACTCTCTGTACTGGCATATAAAAGCCCTGTTCTTCATTCTTTTCAGAAACATCTACATTTTCAAGGTATTCAAGTAAAGGTACACCTGTGTACCAAGGGATATTTTCAGACTTAATTGTTACATTGTCACCCTCTGTAGCAGAAAGTGGAATAATCTGTACATTTTCAAGACCAATTTCAGCCTTAAGTCCATTAATCTGTTCTTCAATCTTGTCAAATGTAGCCTTGTCATAGCCAACTAAGTCCATTTTGTTTACAGCAAATACAAAGTATCTGATACCCATTAACTTACAAATTCTTGCGTGGCGTCTAGTCTGAACAAGAACACCCTGTGACGCATCAACAAGAATAACTGCTAAGTCAGCAAAAGATGCACCAACAGCCATATTTCTTGTATACTCCTCGTGACCTGGAGTATCAGCTACGATAAAACTTCTGTTATCTGTTGTAAAATATCTATAAGCAACATCAATAGTAATACCCTGCTCTCTTTCAGCCATAAGACCGTCAAGAAGAAGTGAATAATCTATAGCACCACCTCTGCTACCAACCTTACTATCAAGCTCAAGAGCCTTTTCCTGGTCAGCATAAAGAAGCTTTGCATCATAAAGAATATGACCAATAAGTGTTGACTTACCGTCATCTACACTACCGCAGGTAATAAATTTTAACAATCCGTTCATTAGAAATAACCCTCCCTTTTACGACGCTCCATACTACCGGCAGCTTCGTTATCAATTACTCTTGATGTTCTCTCTGAAGATACTGCACTTAATGTTTCGTCAATAATTTCGTCAAGTGTTGTTGCGTTTGATTCAATACCGCCTGTTAATGGATAGCAGCCTAAAGTTCTAAATCTAACAGACTTGTATTCAGGCTTTTCACCTGGATTTAACGGAAATCTGTCATCATCAACCATTATAATGTTACCATCTCTTTCAACAACAGGTCTTTCAGCAGCAAAGTAAAGAGGTACAATGTCAATATTTTCTCTCTTAATGTACTGCCAAATATCTTTCTCTGTCCAGTTAGAAATAGGGAAAACTCTCATACTTTCACCCTTTTTAATTTTAGTGTTGTAAAGTTTCCACATTTCTGGACGCTGGTTTTTAGGGTCCCAAGCCTGAGCCTCATTTCTGAAAGAGAAAATTCTCTCCTTAGCTCTTGACTTCTCCTCATCTCGTCTACCACCACCAAAGGCAGCTGTAAAGCCGTACTTTGTAAGTGCCTGCTTTAATGCCTGTGTTTTCATAATATCAGTATAAGCAGCACCGTGGTCAAAAGGATTAATACCTTGCTTAACACCGTCTTCATTTGTATACACAATCATATCAATACCAAGCTTTTTAGCAGTATCATCTCTAAATTTAATCATATCCTTAAATTTCCAAGTTGTGTCAATGTGCATAAATGGGAAAGGTGGCTTTTCAGGGTAAAATGCTTTCATTGCTAAATGAAGCATAACTGAACTGTCCTTACCGATTGAGTAAAGCATAACTGGCTTTTCACATTCAGCTGCAACCTCTCTTATAATATATATGGCTTCTGCCTCAAGCTCATCAAGATGCGATAATTCACTCATTTTCTATACCTCCTAATATTTGTTAGATTCTTTCTGATTGATATTTATTTCAGATACATTGCCGTCAGGAGATTCTATAACCCATTTAAGTATATCTCCCTTTTTCTCTGTATGTACCAGACTACCCATACCGCCAATATCAGCTCCTAAATAGAAGTTTATAGCGTGGGCAGAACATTCTTTAATACAAGATGTACAGCCCCAGCAATCCTTAGGATATTTAATATAGGCTCTATTGTTTTCATCAAGTTTAATAAGACTTCCTGGACATACTTGGCTACATTTACGGCAACCTACACATTTATCCTTATTTATTGCTATGCTCATAAGTCTTACCTCCCTCGTTTAAATCTCTTAATATAATCTTTATATTGCCGTTTTCAAGTTTTGAATTAACATATTTTCTCCAGTTTTTATCATCTTTTTCTGGATAATCAAGATTTTCAGCAAAGCTATGCCAACGAGTTTCCTTTCTTGCCTTTAAGTGAGCAATTACACTTCTACAGACAACAAGTCTTTCTCTAAGTTCATATATATACATAAGCTCCTGAAAATCTGACGCTTTAAGATTTTCTGAAAGAGAAATAAGTTTAACAATTTTGTCATCAGCAATATTAAGCTGTTTTTCATTAAATCTATAATTTGTTTTTATACCACCAGCATAACTATCCATTACAGTTTGCATTGCTTCTTCAAGCTGTTCTGTAGTAAACATAGGCTTGTTAGTATAAAGGAACTTAACTACTTCGTCCTTATGATTATTTATATCATTTTCATCAATATTGCTAACACTGCTGTTTTTAATATCTTCAACAACAGTAAGAGCAGCAATTTCACCTTCAGCTAAAGCACCAGTAACATACTTTTGAGGGCAACCACCAGCAACATCACCTGCTGCATAAAGACCTTTTACTGTAGTTCTTCTATTAGTATCTACCCAATAACCACTAGCAGTGTGACCACCAACAATGTAAGGCTCTGTACCTTCAATTTCAACATTTTGTTCAGAAGGATTTTTTCCAGACTCAATCCACTTAAGAGTTTGAGAAGGTGCCATATTAAGGTAAGCCTTTTTCAAGTCCTCACTTTGTTCTTCTGTTATTCCCTCTGTTCTTAAGTAGCAAGGACCTCTACCCTCAATATTTTCATTAACTGTACCATAAACTCTCTCTGATGTTGTAAGTCCGTATTTCTGCTCATAAACTTCACCAAGAGAATTAATCTGCTTAGCACCAACACCCTGTGCCAATGTACCAGTTGGTGCAATAGTATCCTTACATCTTAATGCTATAAATCTCATTTCAAATGTAGTCATTTCAGCACCGGCTTTAATACCCATTGCAAAACCGGCACCAGTATTAAATGGAGGATACCACATTTTGTGTCTTGAAAAACCTGGGTTGTTAGGCTTGTAAAGACCAGCAGCACCACCTGTTGCAATAATAACAGCCTTAGCCTCAATTATGTAGAATGTATCATTTTCAATACCAATACCATAAGCACCAAGTATTTTGTTATCTTTAACAGCAAAATCTGTAATATTGACTCTGTTTAAAATGTCAACATTATCTAACCCCTCAACAGCCTTTGCTATTATAGGCTTAATATTTTCACCATTTATTTTAAGGTTTCTGTTACCTCTTGTTACATACTTGCCATTTTCATCTTTCAAAATTACAAGACCAAGTTTTTCAAGTCTGTCTGTAACTTCATTAAGTTTTTCACTCATTGTTAAGAGTAAGTCACTTCTTACAATGCCGTCTGCGTCATTAGTTGCATAGTCAACATAATCCTGAGGCTTTCTGCCCTCAACAATATAAGCATTTAAGGCATTTACACCAGCAGCAAGGCAACCACTTCTTTTTATGTGTGCCTTTTCACAAATAAGCACCTTAGTATCTGGTGACTTTTCATTAATAGTAAGTGCAGCATAACAGCCGGCTGTACCACCACCAATAATAAGAACATCAGTTTTAATTCTTTCAGTTTTTAAGCTGTTTGTAGCCATATTTTCACCACCTGTATATTAAATAATAATAGAGTTTTCTTGTAATGCTTTGTTTTCAAGAAGGTAGGCTTTATCTCCTGATGTAACAAACATTCTATAGATAAATACATTTACCTTTTCACCAGCAGAAATAATACTTTCATCAAGACCTCGTCTGGCAGTAAACACATTGTCACCTACTCTAACTGTAAGCTCAATATTATTTCCTCTAAAGGCTGACCTTTCAACAATACCCTCTGATGCTGATGTACCATATTTTTGTACTTCATTTTTCTTAGTAACTCTTACAAATTCTGGTCTTAAAATTGCATTGTCAGCATTTTCAATAGTATCAAATGTTTTAAAGCAACTATAATCTTTAATAAATGAAGTTTGACCAAAAAATGATGCTGTAAAAGCTGTTTTAGGATTTTGATAAATTTCAAAAGGTGTACCCTTTTGTTCAATTCTACCTTTATTAGTAATAATAATTTCGTCAGCAACCTCAATAGCTTCATCTTGGTCGTGAGTAACAAATATACTTGTTACGCCAAGTTTTTCAATCATTTCCTTAAGCCAACTTCTAAGCTCCTGTCTTACCTTAGCATCAATAGCAGCAAAAGGTTCATCAAGGAGGAGGAGCTGAGGATTTGGAGCTAAGGCTCTAGCAAAAGCCACTCTCTGTCTTTGACCACCAGAAAGCTGACTAGGGTATCTTTTGTCAAGTCCCTTAAGGCCAATAAGGCTTATAAGCTCCTTAACCCTTTTGTCTATGTATTTTTTATCAGCCTTTTGAACCTTTAAGCCAAAGGCAATATTGTCATAAACAGTCATATATCTAAAAAGTGCATAGTTTTGAAATACAAAGCCAATTCCTCTTTTACTAGCTGGAATGTTATTAACAACCTTTCCATCAATAATTATATCACCATTATCAGGACTTTCAAGACCTGCAATCATTCTAAGTATTGTAGTTTTACCACTACCACTAGGTCCTAACAAGGCTACAAGTTTACCCTTTTCTATTCCAAAGTTTACATTGTCTGATGCTTTGTAATCACCAAAAACTTTATTTATATTTTTTAATTCAACATACATTACGCATCCTTCCTTCCTCTGTATTCAACAACACTTCGTATAACAAGTATAACTATTGCTGTCATTACCAGTATTGATGACACAGCGAAAGCTGGCACATACTGAAATTCATTAAAAAGTATTTCTACGTGGAGAGGTAAAGTATTTGTTTTTCCTCTTAAATGACCAGATAAAACTGATACTGCACCAAACTCGCCCATTGCTCTAGCAGCACATAACACAACGCCGTATAAAAACGCCCACTTAATATGAGGGAAAGTTACCTTTCTAAATATTGTAAATCCACTTGCACCCATAAGAGCAGCAGCTTCTTCCTCATCTGTTCCCTCTGCCTCAAGAACTGGTATAAGCTCTCTTGAAATAAAAGGGAATGTAACAAATATAGTAGCAATTATAATAGCTGGCACTGCAAACACAACCTTAATGTGCATAGCCATAAGTATTGGATACAACACACTTTGTCTACCAAAGGTAAGCATAAATATTAAACCAGCTATAACAGGAGAAACTGTTACAGGAACATCAATAAGTGTTGTAAGAAGTTTTTTTCCTTTAAAATCAAACTTTGTAACTGACCAAGCAGCAAATAAACCAAATATTGTATTAATAACTACAGCAAAAACTGTAGCCTCAAGAGTTAATAACAAGGCTCTAATTGTGTATTTATCTGTTACAGCATTTTTATATGCTCCCACACCTTGTCTAAAAGCCTCTGAAAAAACAATATACAAAGGAAGAATAAGGAATAAAAAAGCAAATATTGCACAAATTCCAATTAACAACCATTTAACAAATTTTGAGCTATTATCATTATGGTGCATATTATCTTCCTCCCTTTACAATTTTGGCACTTCTTGCTTGTACCATATTTATTAAAAATAATATAACAAAGGCAAACACTAACATTGCAAGAGCAATAGTTGTTGCACTAGCATAGTCAAATTCTTGAAGTTTTGACATAATTATTAATGGTGTAATTTCTGTTTTGTATGGCATATTTCCTGCAATAAATACAACACTACCATATTCACCAATACATCTTCCCATTGCAAGTCCAAAACCTGTTAAAACAGCTGGCATAATTTCTGGAAAAATTATTTTTCTAAATATTGTAAATCTGCTTGCACCAAGTACACCAGCAGCCTCCTCGTATGAGTAATCAAGTTTTTCAAGAACTGGCTGAACAGCTCTAACAACAAAAGGTATACCAACAAATATAAGTGCAATAGTAATACCTACCCTTGTATAAGCAATTTTGATACCAAACTTAGCAAAGAAACTACCAATTAAACCCTTATCAGCTGTAAGAGATGTTAATGCTATACCAGCAACAGCTGTAGGTAAAGCAAAAGGAAGCTCTATCATACCGTCTAAAACTCTTTTAAAAGGGAACTTGTATCTAACAAGAACCCAAGCAAGTATAACACCCATAACAGCATTAATAAATGATGCAATAAAAGCTGTTAAAAGACTTACCTTAAAACTAGCCACAACTCTGTCATTAGTTATAACATCAATTATATCTGAAAAGCTCATACCTGCTGTATAAATCACAAGTGATGCAAGAGGTATAAGCACTATAAGTGCAACCATTGTAATCGTAACACCTAAAGAAATTCCAAAGCCTGGTATTACTCTTTCATTTTTTTTATTCATTATGTATCACCTAACTTTAATTATAAATTTGGTCGAATACTCCACCTTCAGCAAAATGAGTTGCCTGAACCTTATCCCAACCGCCAAAATCCTTTATAGAGTAGAGCTTAACACTAAGGTCAAACTTATCTTTATATTCTTGAAGAATTTTATCATTTGATGGTCTGTAATAGTTTTCGGCAGCAATTCTTTGAGCCTCATCAGAATATAAGTAACTTAAATATTCAGTAGCAACAGCTCTAGTTCCTCTAAAATCGACTACAGAGTCAACAACAGCAACTGAAGGCTGAGCTAAAATACTAATACTAGGAGTAACAATTTCATATTTATCTGGATAATCTCTCATTGATAAATAAGCCTCGTTTTCCCAAGCAACTAAAACATCGCCTTGACCATTTTCAACAAATGTAGTTGTTGCACCTCTTGCACCAGAGTCAAGGACAAGAACATTTTTGTATATTTTGCCAACAAAGTCTTTTATTTTAGCTTCATCACCATTAAACTTTTCATTAGCATAAGCCCAAGCAGCCATATAATTCCATCTTGCACCGCCTGATGTTTTAGGGTTTGGAGTAATAACGCCAACACCATCTTTAGTAAGGTCGTCCCAGTCCTTAATATTTTTAGGATTGCCCTTTTTAACAAGAAAAACTATTGTAGAAGTGTAAGGTGAGCTATCATTTGCAAACTCATTTACCCAACCGTCCTCAATAAGTCCAGAATTTTGTATAGCCTTTATATCATATTCAAGAGCAAGTGTTGCCACATCAGCATCAAGACCGTTTGCAACTTCAAGAGCCTGCTTGCCAGAACCTCCGTGAGATTGTATAACCTCAACATCTTGTCCTGTTTTTTCTTTCCAATGCTTTGCAAATATTTCATTATATGATGAATAAAGTTCTCTAGTAGGGTCATAAGAAACATTTACTATAGTAACCTTTTTATCATTTGCTGTGTCACAAGCTGTAAACCCTGTTGTCATAAGCATAGCTGATAACAAAACACTAGTTAATCTAATTAATTTGTTTTTCATATTCATACCTCTTTTCAAATTATTTCAATCATTTTTATTTCAGAGATAAAACCTACAACACAGATTTTCTTCCATAGAAACAACAAAAAACATATTTTTAAATATTAAATTTTTCATTGAATATCCTCCCATCTAAAAAGTGATAGCATTCACGAAGAAAATATGATATAATTAAGTAATTGTAGTTGCAATTTTTATTTCCTACATTTTCGGTGTGAATAGTATGTTATTATATTACACCCCTATTTCTATTTTGTCAATTTGTATATATGACAAATTTTTCCTAGTATTCATACCAAAATATTATGAAATATAAACAAAAAATAAAAGTCTGTAGCTTTTTCACTACAGACTTGTTATATTTCGTATTGTTTTATAGTTATATCTTACTATATTTTTTTGATTTTTATTGTGTATTTTGACATAATTATTAATTATATGTAGGTATACACAATTTACCGTCTATCATAATAAAAGTGTCGAAATGGTTTCCAACATTACCTATTACTTATTACCTATTATTCATTATTCCATTGACATTACAATTAATTACGGCTATAATTAATTTATGTGGTCGTGGCGGAATGGCAGACGCGCAGGATTCAGATTCCTGTCCCAGTTTTGGTGGTGTGGGTTCAAGTCCCATCGGCCACATTTCATTTCTTATACTAATCTAAATTATATTTTATACTATCAACCCTGTTATTATTAAATGTTATAACAATTTTCCCCGGCATAGTCTTATAACTCAAAAAATTTTCTTCCTCTTCATCTGGTGTGCCTAATTTATTTATAATTTCTTTCTTATTAAGAGAATAAATACTTTTATCACTTACTAAAGATTTATACATTATTTGTCTTACATAAGGCTTATTGTTCCATATTTTATATGAAAAATTTTGATATTTACTTGCTGTGTATGTATTTAATTTGCCAACACCTACTATTAATCCTAATGCTAAAATTATATACATTACAACAAAAAATATAAACTTGAAACAATTCTTATCTTTTATAATAGATATAATTAACATAATAGGAATTAAAATCAATAAAAAGACGCAAACTATGTAAGGCACTTTAAACAAAGCACCATATTCATATCTCAACAAATCGTAGCCACCAAACAAATAAATAAGACCATCAACGCAAATAATGTAAATTGAAAATACACATATACCAATAAGAATAGCCAATTTTATCATTTTACTCATAATTTCACCCCTAGCACCTTTATTTACACATTCATTGTATCACTTAAAAATTTCAAAATCAACCAATATTACCACAAGATTTACAACAAAAAGAGGACAGTCCTCAAAACAACTATCCTCATACTTATTATAAAATTACAGCAAAATAAAACCTTATTAAAATTATTTACAGGCACACAAATAACACCACACAAATTTCCATTTTATTTTACTTATATTCTTTAAATTAATTATATTCTTTAAGCAAACCTAAAATATAATTTCTTTCACTATCATCTCTCGCTTCACTTAGTCTAGTCTTTAAAATTTTAACTCTACCTCTTTCCGTCATAAAGCCATTTTCAACAAAAATCCTTTCTGACAAATTTCTTAAAGCCAAATTTCTAAATTTAGCATTCTTTAACAGCTTTACTGAACAATTATATGCTTTTTTTACCTGATTTGTATTAATTAACACAAAGAAATAAGTATCATAAGCTCTTTCATTATCTTCAATTTCAATCAATTTTTTAGCTAAATACTGACTATCCTTAATTATCTCAGTATTATTATTCCCCCAATATTCAAACACCAAACTTGTAATATATGCATATATATCATCTATCGTTAGTCCATTTTCTTTATTTAAAGCATTTAAAATTCTATTCATTGCTCTACTCATATAGTACCGTCCTCTCACAATTTCTATTCCCAATTGTCCATTATATTATAACAAATATACAATAAAATGTACTTATTAATATACCATAACAAATTGTATTTGTCACCAATTGTGGAATATTTTTAAATTATTTTATACAATATTCACAGTATTTTAAAACATCAAAATTGTTTTCGACAGTTTATAGTATAGTAGCAAAAAAATTATAACATATATACTTTAACACTTAAAGCCAATAAATTATACTTTAATACTAATTATTATTATTATTAAATACTAATATTTAATAAACTCTGCAATTATAATTACGATAGGTAAACTTAATGCTGATAGTAGGGTTGACACAGCATATAATTCAGAAGCATATATTGCATTTCTGTTATATCTTAACGCAAACATTGTTCCTGATGCGGCCACTGGACAAGCTACTTCTACAATTGAAGTCATTGTAAGAACATTATCAAATTTAAAAAGTTTCAATATAACAGCACAAACTATTGGTATAACAATTAGCTTTAAAAAACAAACATAATATAATCTCCAATTTTTTAAGGCTTTCAAAAAATTAGACTGTGCCATTGTAATACCAGCAACAAGCATAGCCATAGGTGTGTTCATATTTGAAATATGTGTAAATGCCTCATTAGCTTCCTTAAATACTTGTATCTTAAAACAAAAGCAAACAATACCAAGCACAGCAGCAATGACACAAGGTGACAACACACCTTGCAATATAACCTTTTTATCAGATTTTCCTGTTATTAACATATAGCCTTGAGTCCACAAAAGTATGTTGAACACTGCTATATATGAGGCTAAATAAAACACGCCCTCTTGCCCAAACAAAGCACTTACAATAGGAATACCAATAAAACCACAATTAGAATAAATAGCAGATATTCTTTCAATTTCAAAATCAGCAAATTTTTTACTAATAAGAAAATGGGCTATAATTATACCAACAATATGACATATAAAAGCAAAGGCAATTGAAATCCACAACTTTACAAATAGCTCTTTTGTAAATTCCATTTGAAAACCCATAAATATTACTATAGGATTGATAATAAGCAAAAGAACATTAGAAAGAGTGGCATTTCCTTCCTTAGAAACAATTTTTGTTTTATATGTAATAACACCAACAAACAAAATGATAAACATTACTATCATTTTTCTAAAAGCTATTACAGCTAGTTCCATTGTAATTCTCCTTACTTAATAATATCCTCAAATTTTCCTTTGCACACTTTTATAAGGTCCTGCGGATTTAATATTATTTGAGAACCAATTCTTCCACCACTTATAATTATTTTATCCCAACTTTCAGCACTACTGTCTACTACTGTTTCGTACTGCTTTTTCATTCCTAAAGGTGTGCAACCACCTCTAATATAGCCTGTGATTTTGTTAATATCCTTAACGTGTATCATTTCAACAGATTTTTCACCAACAGATTTTGCAGCTTTTTTCAAATCCAATTCCTCAGCAATAGGTATAACAAAAACATAATATTCCTTGCTCTTGCCCTCTGTTACCAATGTTTTGTAAGACTGGTCAGGATTTTGATGATTATGTTCAGCAACAGTCATACCGTCTATAAATTCATCACATTCATAAGTATTTACTTCAAACTCAATTTTATTTTTTTCTAACATCCTCATAGCATTTGTCTTTATATCTTTATCTTTTGACTTAGCCATTAATTATCTTCCTTTCATTGTTTCAATTTATCTGTTATTTTTTGGCAATTATTATAAACTTCATCTTCACTTACGCCAATATTAAATTTGTCATTTTCGTACAAAATATTACCTCTCACCATTGTTAAGGCAATATTATCCTTGCTACCACTATAAACAATATTTTTAACTATACTATTTATTGGCTGCATATTTGGTTTATTGATATTTAATACTATTAAGTCAGCATTTTTTCCTACATCAAGGCAATCACTATTAATTTCCATAGCCTTAGCACCATTAGAACAAGCCATTTTTAGCACAATTTCAGCTGGAAGTGCAACTGCATTTTTTGTCACAAGTTTTTGCAATGCTGTTACAAGATACATTTCTCTAAACATATCAAGGGCATTGTTACTAGCCGGACCGTCTGTACCTATAGCCACATTAATATTGTTATCAATTAACTTTGATATTGGTGCAACACCACTAGCAAGTTTGCAATTAGAGGCAGGATTTGTAACAACAAATAGATTTCTTTTTTTAATTATTTCTATATCCTCATCACTTAAATAATTGCAATGGAATAATGAACCACCATAATTAAAAAGCCCTATATCCTCAAACAATTTAATAGGAGTTTTGCCATATCTTTCAATACATTCATTAACTTCCTTTTCAGTTTCAGCACAATGAGTTGAAACAGGAGCTTTTAGCTTATTAGAAAGGTCAGCTATAGCCTTTAACTTATCAATATCTGTTGTGTATTCAGCGTGAAAACCCAATTGATGAGAAACATTGTCACAATAATTGTTGTATTTATAATAATCTTTTTCAAGTTCATCAACACTACTTACAAAATTGTTGACAGCACCACAAATTACACCATTAAAGCCAGTTTCTTTGCAAGCCTTAGCAATAGATTGAGGCAAAAAATACATATCAAAGGCAGAAGTTATACCACTTGTTAAATATTCCATAATAGCAAGTTTTGTTAGCCAAACGCCGTCATCACTATTTAGCTTAGCCTCCATTGGAAAAACAGACTCATTAAGCCACCTATCAAGAGGCAAATCATCAGCAAAAGAGCGTAAAAAAGTCATTGGAGAATGAGCGTGAGCATTTTTAAATGAAGGCATTACTAAATTGCCATTGCAATTTATTTCTCTTTCAAAATTTCCAGCTTTTTCTTTGCCAATATATACTATTTTATCCTTTTCAACCCATATTTCGTTATTATCAATTACATCAAAGTTGTTATTAAGTGTCAATATTTTGCAATTATAAAACCTAATCATATTTACACCGCCTTTGTAATCTCCATAATAAGTTTTTTAAATATTGGAGCCACCCTATCTGCACACTCCTGCACTTCACTATGATTAAGAGGATTTTCTGTTACACCAGCAGCCATATTTGATATACAGCTTATTCCACACACCTTTAAGCCACAATGATTAGCAACTATTGCTTCACAAGCTGTACTCATACCAACAGCATCAGCACCCATTAATCTAAGCATTTTAATTTCAGCAGGTGACTCATAGCTAGGACCAGTTAATTGAGCATAAACACCCTGTTGCAATTTAATGCCATTTTTTTCAGCAACATTTAAAATAGTTTTTCTCATTTCATTGTCATATATATTTGACATATCTGGAAATCTAGTTCCAAATTCATCAATATTTTTTCCTATTAAAGGATTTTCAACAAAGCAAGCAATATGGTCAGTAATAACCATTAAATCACCAGATGAAAAATCCGTATTTATGCCACCAGCTGCATTAGTAAGTATAATTTTTTCTGCACCCATTAGTTTCATTAATCTTATAGGCAATGTAACCTTTTCCATTGTATAGCCTTCATAAAAATGAACTCTGCCCTGCATAATTACAACAGGCACATTATCAATATAGCCAAAAACAAACCTACCCTTATGACCTTCTACAGTAGATACAGGAAAATTGTCAATTTCATTGTAATTTACAATAGCCTTTATATTAATATCGTTTGCCAATTCTCCCAATCCAGAACCCAAAACAATAGCAACCTTAGGAATAAAATCAGTTTTACTTCTCACACTATTAAGAATTTTTTGATAATCATTATATTCCATAAAAATCCCCCTTAATTCAAAAACAGATTTTCAATATATTTTTTACCTGTTTTAGTTTTAAATATTTTATTGTAAACATTTTTAACAGCATTTATACTGTCATTATCTTCATAAATATTAACTATAAAATCAGCCTCAACAAGTATCTGATAATCAATACTATCTATGTTGCTGTATGTATGATGATGACCAACAAGATATGAAACTCTGTCAATTACTTCCTTCTCAACGCCAATTTCAGTCAAAAGTTTTTTAGCCTCAGCAGGGCCTTCCATTTCCTGATACTTTCCAGCAGAGCTATTATACTTTTCTTCACTTAATTTAATTCCAATATCGTGTACAATGGCTGCAATTTCTAATATATTTTGGGTTTCACAAGGTATATTTTCTTCTTCACCAATAGCCTTAGCAAAGGCATAAACTTTCATAAAGTGATTAATTCTCTTAGGGTCACCTTTATAATATTCTATCATTTTTGTTATTATTCGACTTTTCATTTAATCACTCTCCTAATTAATTATATATATTAGTATACCTCACAAACAAAATTAAATCAATAATCATAATATATTTTTAAAATCGCCATAATTTTAGGCACAAAAAAATAAGTGCAAATGTTAAAGCACTAATGAAGTGCCTTACACTTACACTTTATGGTACTAAAAAGAACCCTCTAAACTGAAAAGCTAAAAACATAACAATAAAAGGTCAGTTTATTAAATTCTCTTATTTTTCTACAATATTTTTAATAACCTCTCCACCAATAATAAGCCCTGCAACACTAGGCACAAAACTAATACTAGCTGGTGTTCTTCTTTTATTTGTTTCTTCCTTTGTTTCAAGAGGCTTTATAGGTTCTTCCTTGCTATAACAAACCTTAAGTTTTTTTATTCCCCTAGCCTTAAGCTCCTTACGCATTACTTTTGCAAGAGGACAAACGGCAGTTTTATATATATCAGTTATTTCAAAAATTTGAGGATTTAGCTTGTTGCCAGTACCCATTGAACTAATAACAGGAATATTAAGCTCATTACACCTTATTATAATAGCAAGTTTAGCTGTAACAGTATCAACAGCATCAACGCAATAGTCATAACATTCATTTAGCACACTATTAATGTTATCATAAAGTATAAATTCATTAATACATTTAACATTGCACTTGGGATTAATATCCCTAATTCTTTCAGCCATTACTTCTGTTTTCTTTCTTCCAACTGTAGAATTTAATGCTATAAGCTGTCTGTTAATATTAGTAAGGGATACATCATCATTATCAACAAGGGTTATGTTGCCTACTCCTGCCCTTGCCACAGCCTCACAAACAAAAGAGCCAACTCCACCAACACCAAATATTATAACCTTTGCATTTTCTAATTTATTTATATTTTCGTCACCTAAAAGCATTCTCGTTCTTTCATACCAAAACATATAATCACCTCCCATACAACTATATTATTTTTTATTATTTAATTAAATCCAAAATTTCTAAATACAAACTATAGCTTATTTCCATATTTTCATCTAATTCATACTGCCACACAATTTTTTCTGGAACTTTAACAACAATATCCTTAGACTCAACAACAAATGTTACCTCATCACATATAACCTCATTATCAGGCACACCTTCACAGCCAAAGTCAGGCTCGTCTATTCTCTTAATAAAAACCATTATATAACACTCCTACTTAAATCTTTCATAAATTTTTTATCATTAAATACAGCATTTATCTGTGCCCCAATAAGAATAAGGCAAGACAACAAATACAGCCACAAAGCAAACACAAATATAACACCAATACTGCCATAAACCACAGAATACCTTGAAAAATTAGTAATATACAAATTAAACAATTTAGAAATAACAAACCAGCTTATTATAGTAAAAGCAATGCCAGGCAACAAGCATTTAATCTTTATTCTTATATTAATAGCAAATTTATATAAAAAGACTAAAAAAGCTACTACTATTAAGGCTGTAACAATGTGCATCAATGTGCCAGTAACAACGCTTGGTATGTGGTCAATTATGCCTAAATCTTCTATAAAGCCATTTATAACATTGCCAAAAATAAGTATATACATAGTTATAATAATAATACATATAAAAACAAACATTAAGCATAAACTTATAAGCCTTGTTTTTAAAAATGCCCTATCCTCATTAACTTCAAAAGTATCACAAATAGCCCTAATCATAGTGTGAAAACCTGCTGAGGCACTATAAATAGCAATAACGGCACTTGATGACAAAAGGCTTAATCTTTTTTGCCCCAAAACATCATAAACAAAATAACTAATCATATCACTAATATCCTTTGGCATATCATTAGCAATAGAATTTATAATTTTGTCAGCCGACAAATTTAAAAAGCCCAAAAAAGACAACAAAGCTATTAAAAAAGGAAAAATGGATAATATTAATTTAAAAGTTAGTGAATTAGCATAAGTAATTAAATTGTTTTTGATTACCCTATTTTTTACTTCGAATATAAATAAAAAACACTTAATAAACAAATTTAAAACCCCTTATAAAAAGCCACAGAAAGTTACATTCTGTGGCTTAATAAACTATATAATTATTATCTATAAATTAAAGCTTAATATGCCTTGGAAGACCATTTACCATATAAGGATAAATTTCACCCTGAATTAATGGACTCATATAATCAATAGCTTCCTGAGATACACCTGTACCGTCATTAATAATCCATTCCTGAGGAACAGTCTTTTCAACATTAGCAATAGCCTTAACATCATAAATGTCAGTATTCATCATATATGGCTTGTTAGATACTCTTACATAAATACCAACCTTGCCAGTTGCACCTTCAAAGGCAGCCTTAACAACCTGACCACCAACTAAAAATGCCTCATTAACATCAGTAAGAGAACCAATATGGCTAGCACATCTCTGAATTGTACTAAACTCAATAGGTCTAGTCTTCCAGCCAAACTTGTCGCCTACAATACCAGCTAAAGTAGTTGCAGTACCACTAAGCTGCTTGTGACCAAAGCTATCAACCTTCATATTAGTTGCAGCAGCCTCACATACATACTTGCCATCAGCAGTTTTAACACCTTCAGACACAGCCACTAACACCTGTCTTTTAGTCTTGTGTACTTCTTCAACCTTAGCAAGGAACTTGTCAATATCAAATACAGTTTCTGGAAGGTAAATAAGGTCAGCACCTTCACAATCTGGACCCTTAGCAAGAGCAGCAGCAGCAGTCAACCAACCAGCATTTCTACCCATAATTTCTACAATAGTTACAACATCAATAGGCTGAACTACAGCATCTCTTGATAATTCCTTAATAGTTGTACCAATGTACTTAGCAGCAGAGCCATAACCAGGAGTATGGTCAGTAACAGCAAGGTCATTATCAATAGTCTTAGGAACACCCATAAAAGTAATGTCAGTAATATTCTTAGCTTCAGCATATTCACTTAACTGCTTGATAGTATCCATTGAGTCGTTACCACCAATGTAGAAGAAGTGCTGAATATCGAGCTTTCTTAATACTTCAATAATCTTGTCATAAGTTTCAGGACTCTTGTCCACTGTAGGAAGCTTAAATCTACAAGAACCTAAAAAAGCAGATGGTGTTCTCTTTAAAATTTCAACATCCATAGAAGTCTTTAAATAGTCACTCATATCTATGTACTGCTCATTTAAAAGACCCTCAATACCATTTCTCATACCATAAATTTTGTCAGCCCCCAAATCCTTAGCAGCCTGAAAAACACCTGCTAAACTTGAGTTAATAACAGATGTAGGACCACCTGACTGACCAACAATAATATTCTTTGACATAATAAAACCCCTTTCGCCGTTCATAAATTATTATTTAATTAATTATAACAAATATACAAGCCCTTTTCAATAGCAAATTATAAAATTTGAACAATTTTTAAATATATTTATTTACAAATTTGTAAAAATAATATTTAATTTATATAAAATTTTACTAAATACTTGACTTATTAACAAAAAAAATATATATTAATAGATAAAGCAAATAGAATAAGGAGAATAATTATGAGTTTCATAAACATAAGAAAAATGCCTACTCCGGCTGAAATTCAGGCTATGACACCTCTTACACCGGAATTAAAGGCTATTAAAGACGAAAACGACAGACAATTAAAAGAAATATTTGAAGGTAAGGACGATAGATTTATTGTTATTGTTGGCCCTTGTTCTGCTGATGATGAAGAAGCTGTTTGCGACTATGGCAGAAGACTTTCAGAGGTTAGCAAACTTATTAGCGACAAAATCTTTACAGTAATGAGAGTATATACTGGTAAGCCAAGAACTACCGGCGAAGGCTACAAGGGTATGATGCACCAGCCTGACCCTAATGGTGAGCCAAATATGGCTGAGGGTATCAAGGCTATTAGAAAGATGTATTTAAGAGTAATTAAGGAAACAGGTTTCCCAATTGCTGATGAAATGCTTTACCCTTCTAATCTTCCTTTTGTAGAGGATATTCTTTCATATATTGCAGTAGGTGCTAGAAGTGTTGAAAACCAGCAGCATAGACTTACATCAAGTGGTATTGATTGCCCAGTTGGTATGAAAAACCCTATGAGTGGTGACCTTTCTGTTATGTTTAACTCAATTAGAGCATCTCAGCAGTCACACGATTTTCTTTACAACGGTTATGAGGTTAAAACAAGTGGTAACCCTCACTCTCACGCAATTATGAGAGGTTCTGTAAATAAGAGAGGTGTTCATATTCAGAACTACCACTATGAGGACTTAATTCTTGCAGCTGATATGTATGATGCTGGCAAGTATCAAAATCCAGCTGTTATTGTTGATGCTAACCACTCTAATTCTAAGAAGTTACACACAGAACAGCCAAGAATTGTAAAGGATATTCTTCATTCAAGAAGCTGTAGCGATAGACTTAAGAAGTTAGTTAAGGGCGTTATGATTGAAAGCTATATTATGGGTGGCAATCAGAATTGCGAGGCTAAGGGACACATTTATGGTAAGTCAATTACTGACCCTTGTTTAAGTTTTGAAGATACTAAGAAGTTGCTCCTTGATATGTATCAAATTTTATAATTAATATAATTAACATATAAAAACACTAAAAGATGTGGTAAAAAGCCACATCTTTTTTTATGCCTAAAATAACTTTTCATTTATTTCCTATTTAATTACTTTTTCATATTATTACACACAAAAAGACTCTAAGCTGATTTTAAATACCAGTTTAGAGTCTTTCTTAATTTTAAAACAATATCACATTACTTCAATTTTAAAGATATTTTACTAAATTTCAATTATCTTCCTATTAATATATCTAAATTCCACAAATCAAATTATTCCTTGCGATTACCTAGCACTTATCAAAAGCATTAACCTAATGTGCAAAATTTAAAGATACTCCCATTTTAATTTTACTACCCTGTCAAATAACAGGGTAGTAAAACTGAAAAAATTAGAATTAATTAGAGAATATAGTTTTAGACCCATGTTATTTGGGTGTAGTTCCTCAAACTGCACAAAGGACAGCTTGAATTAATTAAATTATATATTACTTTTTAACGAAAGTCAATCATAAATTAAAAAATTCTAAAAATTCACATCATTTTTTTCAAAAATTAAATATCACTATCCACTTCTTTTTTCTAGGGTCATTTTTATCAAATAATTTATCTATACTAAGATTTTTAAATCTTGAATAATTATATGCAAATGGAACATTAATAGCCTTTACAAAATCTTTTAAATAGATATTATTATTTTTGTAATACTTTTCTAAATAATTATAATATTTATCTGAAATTTTCTTTTCTTCAACTTCTTTTTTAACCCAGTCTTTCAAATCACATTGCATAATGTAATGATAAAGCTGAAAATAAGATGTAAATGTTCCTATATCATTCACATATTTTGTAGCATTTTTTATTGAATTTAAGTGGGCTATATTATTTCTATACCTAACAAATACATTAAAATTCTTATTAATTTTACTATAAATTTTCATATTTTTTTGTATATATTGATTTTTTTTACTTGTATATTCACCAAAAAAATCATTTTGTAATAAATATTTAGTAAACAAAAAATATTGAGCAGGTTGTAACGGTTTATCTGGTTTAATTTTGTAAAGCTTTTCAGGTTGTTCAGGTTTTAATTTTTCGTATAATTCAGTCTTATAAAGCTCTGAATCTCTCTCAATACAATGTACTGCAATAACATATCTTGAATTAACATTTACTAAATTTTTAGTAAGAATGTAAAGAATAGTCAAATAAAGAGTAACTATTGCCTGTTTTTTAGCTTTATCTTCTTTCTCTTCTTTGCTTTTTGCTCTTTGCTTTACATTTAAAAAGTCGCTATAGTCAATGCCAGTAATTATTTCAGAAAGCTCTCTGACCCATTCAGTTTTGCCTATTCCGTCACTTAATCCACAAGATTTATAATACCTTTCAAGCTGTTTATCAGGCAAAGTACCAAGCACAAATTTTATAACATTTGTATTTGAGGCAAATTTTCTAACATTTGTAGGATTACTATATTTTATTAAATAAATAAATCTATTTGACTTGATAACATTTTTAATAATAAAATTTCTAAAATCTTTTTTTGCGTTTTTATTATCCTTTTGATAAATATAAGTATTAAAAATGACATCTATATTACTATTTTCAATGCTGGAATCTTTCATAAGTATGCTAATAGCATCTTTATACATTTCCTTTTCCACATTTTTATTGTCCAAAGGTCTTTTCATACGAGCAAAACTATGAATTTCTTTTAATCTTAAACAAATATCTTTGCTTTCATTAAAAAACTTGTATTCTTCCATAAATTCACACTTTAGGCTCATTTCTTCCATAACCTCAATAAAACTTCTTATATTATCAAACTTATTTATAAGTGTTGTCAAAAGGTCATTTATTTCTTTTCCATCTAAAAATAAAGTGACAAAATACATCAATTTGCAGAAATAATCAGCATTATCTTCTAATTTTTGTTCACCTATTTTTTCAAATTCAACCCCATTCCAATTTGTAATATCATTATCTTGACTAAATATTCTTCTATTAGATAATAACTTTGTCAAGGCTTTAATTTGTCTATTTAGCTTTTTCCAAACCCAATCTGCCTCAGCCTTATATATATCATCTTTTTTATAGTCATATATAGCCCCACGCAATTTACTTACAATATCATCTATTCTATCCTTTTCCTTGTTTACATATAAATCATATATAATAAAATCAATAAGTGTAAATAACTTTGAACGCACTGAGTCATATCCCTGTTCTTTTATATAGCTTGCATAATCAATATCAAGTATATATTCTCTTATTTTCTTAATAGAAAATCCCATATTTTTATGATTTTTAGATATAAGGAAATTGTAATAGTCCTGTACTAATTTATTTTTATCTAATTTTAAATCATTACATAATATTTGAATATTAACTTTGTTTTTTTCTATAAAATTTCCATTTATATCTTCAATTTTTTCATTATAAAAGCTATCTAAAGTTGATTTAAATTCATTATGTAATTGGCTTAGGTTATATAACCAAGAATTAGAAATTTGCTCTACACCTTCAAATTTAGCTCCTTTAAAATGAAAACAAAATTGTCTTAAACTGCCCAATAAGCAGAGCATATCAAAAATATCTTTTTTATCTTTTAATTCATTTTTATTCTTATAAAAAACATTTCCAAAATATCCTAATCTATTTCCGTTTTCTATAAATTTATCTATATTTTCATTTTGTTTTACTAAATTTTTATTAATAAAGTCCTCATAGCTATTTAGTGTTGATGCATAACCTATTAAGTCCTTTTCATCATCACTATTATCTCTTTCAAGATTGCCTAAGGCATATACAATATTGTTGACATACACTGACAATATTTTTTCAATATCAAGTATGTTATATATTAGCTGAATATGAATATTATCATTAAAGTTTTCATTAAAAAATACTTTTTCTAATTTATCTTTACGCTGAATTAAATCCATACCCATTCGTTTTTGAGATACTTGAGTATTTGCATATTGTTTCTTTTTATTAATAGTATTGATTCCTCTCTTGGTACCTACTACATTAATTATGCCAGTTTCTTTTTCAACACCTACAACATCATAGACCGGCTTATCTATATTAATATTTTGAACTTCATTGTTTTTAATTATCTTTTCAACAACAGCATCATTTCCTCTACCAAATGATGTCATTATTACATCATCATCTTTTAAAAAAGCTGACTTAACCCCTAATGCCTTTGCTCGTGATTTTCTTTTTTCAGTCATTATAATCACTCCTCTACTTCCCATTATATTTTATACATAACACCTTCAACATTAATTTCGTCATAAAACATTTATTATTACTATTTAATTGTATTTTAATACATTTTATCAATTATTTCAATATATTTTTTGTTTTTTCAAGTTTTTATTTACATATCAAACAGTCAACATATTAACTAATTTTTTGCACAAAAAAAGAGCCTAAAAAAGCTCATTTTTTCTAATTCCAATTATATGACAAGTCATCTTCAACCTCAATAGAAACGGTTTGTCTGTATAGAACTACACCCATGCTATTTAACAAGGGTGTAGTTCTTATCAACTACATCAGATTAAAGAGGGTTGAGTTTTAGACCCATGTTATTTAACAAGGGTGTAGTTCCTCAAACTGCACAAAGGACAGCTTGAATTAATTAAATTATATATCACTTTTTAACAGAAGTCAACATTTTTTAGCATCAACTAAACAATTTAAGTTTTGTTAAGTTTTTTCTTTTCAATATTCACCCACTACTGTTTTAAATAAGGACGAGCAATACTCGCCCCTACAATATTAATATACATACAAAAGACTGCTGCAATTGCAACAGTCTTTTACTTTAAACATTTTTATTATTTTAATCTAGCCTCAAGTTCAGCCTTTCTTTCTTCATATCCAGGCTTACCTAAAAGAGCAAACATATTCTTCTTATAAGCCTCAACACCTGGCTGGTCAAATGGATTAACACCTAACATATAGCCACTAATAGCAAGAGCCTTTTCAAAGAAATAAACAAGCTGACCAAAATGATAAGCATCAGCCTTTTCAATTTCAATAACCATAGTAGGTACGCCACCGTCAATATGAGCAAGATATGTACCACCATAAGCCTTAGAATTAACATACTGAATACTCTTGTCAGCAAGGAAATTAAGACCATCAAGATTTTCAGCATCAGCCTCAATCACAATATCCTTCTTAGCCTTATCAACCCACAAAACAGTTTCAAAAAGGTTTCTTGAGCCGTCCTGAATAAACTGACCAATAGAATGTAAATCAGTTGAGAAATTAGCACTTACAGGGAAAATACCTTTCTGGTCCTTACCCTCTGACTCAGCATAAAGCTGCTTGTACCACTCGCCAAACATAGTAAGAGAAGGCTCATAGTTTGCAAGTATTTCAATAGCCTTGCCCTTTCTATATAATATATTTCTTAAAGCTGCATACTTTAAGCAATCATTATTCATAAGGTCATCATTTTTGTACTGAGTTGCAGCATCAGCAGCACCCTGCATAACAGCATCAACATCAATGCCAGCAGCAGCCATAAGAAGAATACCTACAGGAGTAAGTACAGAAAATCTACCGCCAATGTCATCAGTAATTACAAATGTTTCATAACCTTCCTTGTCAGCAAGGGACTTCAAAGCACCTCTTGCCTTGTCAGTTGTTGCAAAAATTCTTTCCTTAGCACCCTCTTTGCCGTACTTATCTTCAATCATCTTTTTGAAAATTCTAAAAGCAATAGCTGGTTCAGTAGTTGTACCAGACTTAGAAATAACATTAATAGAAAAATCTCTATCCCCAATCATTTCAATAATGTCACTTAAATAATCTGAACTAATGCTGTTACCAACAAAATAAATATCAGGTAAACCTGGGTGCTTTTTGTTGTTGTAATTATTGCCGTTAATAAAGTCAAGAGCAGCTCTGCCACCAAGATAAGAGCCACCAATACCAATAACAACAAGAACTTCACTATTAGACTGAATTTTCTTAGCAGCAGCCTTCATTCTAGCAAATTCTTCCTTGTCATAGTCAAAAGGAAGATTAACCCAGCCAATAAAGTCGTTGCCAGCCCCCTTGCCAGAATATAAAAGCTCACTAGCCATTTTAACAGCAGGTTCAATCTTAGGAAGTTCGTCCTCTCTAACAAAATTGTTTACACCGTTTAATTTTAATGTAATGCCCATTTTATGTATACCTCCATTATATAATTTATTTACTTAATACAAGTATACCACAGCTTAGCAATATTTTCCATACATTTTTAACAATTTTTATAAGTTTTTTATCAAATATTTATACAATTTTTGCAAATATGTGTATTATTTTGTCATTTTATCTGTTATTTTCTCTTTCCATCTTGCTATAAACACAGCCACAATAGTCCTGTCTGTATAAATTATATAACCTTGATAGTTCTATTGACCTTTTGTAACCGTTCTTCTTTTTAAAGTCAGATATTAAATATTCCACACCATATTCCTTGCCAAGGCGTGTACCAATTTCATTTAACCAGTCTGCATTTTTATATGGACTAATAGATAGTGATGTTGTGTAATAGTCAAACTTGTTTTGTGAGGCATAAATGGCAGCCTCTTTCAATCTTAACTCATAACAGCTATAACATCTTTCCCCGCCCTCTGGCAAGCTCTCCCTGCCCTTTGCCATAGCATAAAAACTTTCAGGGTCATACTTGCCCTCTACAAATTTGACAGCATTGTTTAAAGGAAAGGCTTTTAAAAATTTCAATTCCTCATTTACTCTTTTTTTATACTCATCTTCATAAGAAATATTAGGATTGTAAAAAAACACAGTAATGTCAAAATAATCATTTAAGTATTCTAATACATAAGAATTGCAAGGAGCACAACAAATATGCAAAAGCAAACTAGGTCTTTTGTTATCTTTCTTCAACTGTTCTAGCAATTTATCTAATTGTTTTTGATAATTAATTTTGTTCATATTATCACCTTTATTTACACTAAAAAACTGCCCCATATAGGACAGTTTTTATTTTATATTATACTGGATAAACCTTGTTATTTACATCAGCTAAATTTGGGTCAATACCAAACTTCTGAGCCTGTCTAAACTTAAAGAAGTCTAAAGCCTGCTGAGGGAAAAGAGCATAACTTAATACATCTTCTTCCTTCTCCTTGTAGTCCTTCATTTCAGCCTCAATCTTTTCAAGCTCTGGAGCAATATTGTCAGCTGGTCTGCAAGTAATAGGTTCTTCATCACCTATTATCTTCTTTCTTATTTCTTCAGAAATAGCAACAGGAGTTCTGCCGTACATACCTCTTACAATATCCTTAGTTTCCTTAGGAACCATTTTGTATCTTTCACCCATAAGCACATTTAAAACAGCCTGAGTACCTACAATCTGGCTAGAAGGAGTAACAAGTGGAGGATAACCAAGGTCAGCTCTAACTCTAGGGATTTCCTTAAGAACCTCGTCATACTTATCTTCAGCCTTAGCAGCCTTTAACTGGCTAACAAGGTTAGAAAGCATACCACCAGGAACCTGATAAAGGAGAGTAGCAATATCAACAGCAAGCATCTTAGGGCTTAAAAGACCACTTTCAATAGCTTCTTCTCTAATTGGCTTAAAGTAATCTGAAATTTCCTTTAAAAGGTTTTCATCAAGACCTGTGTCATATTCAGTACCCTTTAAAGCAGCAACCATAACTTCTGTAGCTGGCTGAGCAGTACCCATACTAAGAGGTGACATATCTGTATCAATAATATCAGCACCAGCCTCAATAGCCTTCATATAAGTCATTGATGCAACACCACTAGTATAGTGACTGTGAACCTGAATAGGAAGGTCAACTTCTTCCTTAATAGCCTTAACTAAGTCATAAGCTGGCTGAGGAAGTAAAAGACCAGCCATATCCTTAATACAAATAGAGTCAGCACCTAAATCTCTGTAAGTCTTAGCTAAATTAACATAATATTCAAGAGTATGAACATCACTTAAAGTGTAGCTAATAGCAAGCTGAGCGTGAGCACCATCTTCCTTTTTAACAGCCTTAACAGCAGTTTCAAGATTTCTTGCATCATTAAGAGCATCAAATATTCTTAAAATATCAATACCGTTTTCAATACTTTTTCTAACAAATGTATCAACAACATCATCTGCATAATGTCTGTAACCTAAAATATTCTGACCTCTTAAAAGCATCTGAAGTTTAGTGTTTTTAAAAGCTGAACGGAACTTTCTAAGTCTTTCCCAAGGGTCTTCCTTAAGGTATCTAAGGCAAGAGTCAAAAGTAGCACCGCCCCAAACTTCCATAGCACCAAAACCAACTTTATCCATTTTATCTAAAATAGGGAGCATATCCTCTATTCTCATTCTTGTAGCAATTAATGACTGCTGACCATCTCTTAATGTACAGTCACAAATTTTAATAGGCTTTGCCATTTATATAACCTCCCTTTATCTATAAAGTGATAAGAAAATACCAGATGCAATAGCTGAACCAATTACACCAGCAACATTAGGACCCATTGCGTGCATAAGAAGGTAGTTGTTAGGATTTTCTTCCTGACCAACCTTCTGGGCAACTCTAGCAGCCATAGGCACTGCTGAAACACCTGCCGCACCAATAAGTGGATTAACCTTACCACCTGATAACTTACACATAATCTTACCAAATACTAAACCTGCTGCAGTTGAGAAAGCAAAAGCAGCAAGACCAAGAACTAAAACCTTAATAGTTTCAAGCTGTAAGAACTGGTCTGCTCTAGTAGTAGCACCAACACTAACACCAATGAAAATACTAATAATATACATCATAGCCTCTGATGCGTGAGTAGCAAGTTTCTGAGTTACGCCTGACTCTCTAAAAAGATTACCTAACATAAGCATACCAATAAGTGATGCAGTATCAGGAAGAATAAGAATAACAAGCATAGCTGTAATAATAGGGAAAAGAATTTTTTCTCTTTGAGATACAGTTCTTAACTGCTCCATTTTAATCATTCTTTCCTCTTTAGTTGTAAGAGCTTTCATAATAGGTGGCTGAATAATAGGTATAAGAGCCATATATGAATAAGCTGCAACAGTTACTCTTGATAAAAGATGAGGAGCAAGCTGTGTAGTAGTAAATATAGCAGTTGGACCATCAGCACCACCAATGATACCAATTGAGGCAGCCTCTTGAGGAGTAAAGCCTAAAGCTAAAGCACCAAGAAAGGCAGCAAAAATACCAAACTGAGCAGCAGCACCTAAAAGTAAACTCTTAGGATTAGCAATAAGAGGACCAAAGTCAGTTAAAGCACCAACACCCATAAAAATAAGTGGAGGGAAAATACCTAACTCATCACCCTGAAAAATATACCAAAGCAAGCCACCGTTTGAAGTAGTTTCACCAGAAACCTGTGCTAAGTATGGCATCTGAGATGATGGGTCAACACCAATTACATTTATTAATTCCTTAACAGGCTCAGCCATAAGTCCACTGTTTGGCAAGTTTGCAAGGAGCATACCAAAGGAAATAGGCAAAAGCAAAAGTGGCTCAAACTTTTTAGCAATAGCAAGATACATAAAAAACAATGATACTGCTATCATAATAAGGAATTTATAATTATCTCCAACAAAGAACTGTGCAAAGCCTGAATTGGCGAAGAAATTAAGCACAGCCTCTCTTAACATATCCAACATAATTTATGCCTCCTAAGAGATTATTTAGCAACAGTAATAAGTACATCACCTGAATTAACAGCCTGACCCTTAGTTACATTAATTGCTGTAACTGTACCAGCAACAGGAGTTACAATGTCGTTTTCCATCTTCATAGCCTCTAAAACAACTACAACCTGATTAGCAGCAACGCTGTCACCAACATTAACCTTAATATCTAAAATATTACCAGGCATTGGAGCAGTAACCTTTTCTCCTTCACCAGTTGCAGCAGGAGCTGAAGCCTGAGGAGCTGGAGCAGGTGTTGCTGGAGTTGCAGCAGGAGCTGAAGCCTGAGGAGCTGCTGGAGCTACAGGAGCTTGAGATGCACCTAATTCCTCAACCTGAACATCGTAAGTATTGCCATTTACTGTTATTCTATAATTTTTCATTTTAAATTCCTCCTATAAAATACTACCATTTTGCTGTTCGTTAATTGCTTCCTTGTTCCAAGAGCTAACTCTCTTTAATCGTCTTACAACAAGCTTATCAGGGCCAATATTGTTGCCCTTAGCACACTCACTAGCTGCAATAGCTGCTGTAATAACTGCAATTAATTCAGCATCATCATTTACCTTAACTTCTTCTACTGCCTTAGGCTCTACAGCAGGTGTTGTATTAACAACAGGCTTTTCAACCTCTGCCTTTTTGCTACTTGCCACCTTACCAAAAATAAAGAGAACAAAAGATATAAAGATAAGCACAGCAAATACAGTACAAAAGCCTAAAATAGTAACCATTAAACCTTCAGCTAACCATTCCATATATATCACCTCTTAGAATTCAATGCTTGCGTGCTTTTTAGCAACAGTGTTTTCTCTCTTTGTTAAAAGCATTTCAAGAGCAATTAAAATTCTCTTTCTAGTAGTTGCTGGAATAATAATACCATCAATATAACCGTCACTAGCAATCTGATAAGGAGCAGAAACCTTGTTGTACTCATTTTCGTCATAACCCATAACCTTAGTAGCAGCGTCTTTGCTTAAAAGAGCAATATTAGCTGATGGCCAAGAGTAAACAATATCTGCACCAATATGCTTAGAGTTCATAAGAAGATAAGCATTGCCAATACAATTTCTAACAATTACATTTATCTTAGGTACAGTAGCATTAGCAAAGGCAAAAGCAAGCTTAGCACTATACTTAATAATATCGCTCTGGTCATTAATGTGAAGTGTACTATAACCTTCAACATCAGTGAATGTAATTATAGGAATATTAAAAGCATCACAAATATTAATAAATTCACCAGTCTTTTTAATACCGTCAATATCAATAAGACCACAATTTGCAATTACACCAGTTGTAATACCGTCAAGTCTAACAAAACCAGAAATAATGTTTTTAGCATAATTTTCACTAACTTCTGTAAACTTAAAGTTATCAGCAATTGATATAATAATCTTTCTCATATCAATTTCAGTTACATTGTCTTCTGGAACTACAGTATTAAGAGCCTCATCAATTCTGTTTAAGTCATCAGTTGATGTAACAGCATTATAGTCCTCAAGGTTGTTAGAAGGCATTAAATCAACAATTTCCTGAGCCTTAACAAAGCAATCATTGTCAGTTTCACACTCAAAGTGAGCAAGACCCTTTTGAGAAAGTGCATCTGCACCACCAATTGTTTCATAAGTTGACGCCTTACCATCTAAGCCAGCATAAACAGATGGACTTAATAAGAACATCTTAGCATTTTCCTTAGACATAATAACAAAATCAGATAAAGAAGGTAAAAAGGCACTAACGCCAATACAATCACCTAACACAATGCTAATCTGAGGAATAACACCACTAGCTGCTGCCTGACTTTTAAACATAACACCGTAAGCATCAAATGTGTCAAGACCATCTTCAAGGGCAACACCCTTAGAATCCATAATCGCTACTACAGGACAGCCCATTTTAAGAGCAAGCTCGTAAACATTAGCAATTTTATTAGCGTGCTTAGTATTAACTACACCTTCCTGAGAGAAAGCATAGACAAGCTTTCCATTAATAGTACCGTAGCCTGTAACAACGCCGGCATCTGTATTAAATGCACCAAGCTCTACAAAGCTGTTTTCGTCAAAAAGCTTTTCAAGTCTTTCCTTAGCTAAAGAAGGAGCTTCCTGCATTTTGGCAATAAGCTCGTTGATTTCATCAAATCTGCTCATTTTACTTCTACCTCCTACAAAATTTTCAAAAAATTTCGATAATTTACTTGTAATTATATATAATTTATTGTACTATAAAGACAAAATAATTTAAAATATTATTTATGATATACTAATTATAAGCCTTTCCCTATAAGGAGGAATTTTAATGGATTTAAAGGAATTTGAGTATGTTCTCGCTATAAATGAGGAGCGAAGTTTTTCAAAGGCAGCTAAGAAACTTTTTATATCTCAGCCATCTTTGAGCCAGTATATTAATAGACTTGAAGGTCAGCTAGGTGTTACAATTTTTGATAGAAACACTATACCTCTTTCACTTACATTTGAAGGAGAGCTTTATATTAATTCTGTAAAGTCAATTATGAATATTGTCACAAATATGCGTAAGAGCTTTGAAGATATTTCTAACTTAAAAATAGGTAGAGTTAATATTGGTCTTACACCATCTAAGGCAAACAATCCTTTGCCTGCTATTTTACCAGTTTTTAAGGAAACATATCCTGGTGTTGAGCTTATTATTACTGAAAGAACATCATCAGAGCTTGAAGATATGCTTACTAGAGGTCAAGTTGATGTCTGTATGCTTAATTTGCCAATAAAGTCAAAGGGTATTGAGTATGAGCCAATTATGAAAGAAAATATTTATATTGCTGCTCCTCCAGACTATTGCCCACCAAATGGCGTTGACACAAGTGCTAGATACCCTCAGCTTGATATAAACGATATTGCTAATGAGCAGTTTATCCTTCTTCACCCTAGTCAGAGATTAAGACAAATTGCTGATACAATGTTTAACAACGACAATATTAAACCAAAGATTTTACTTGAAACTGCAAGTATCGAAACTTCTCTAAGACTTTCTGCTGCTGGTATGGGCTTTAGCTTTGTTCCAGAGTCTGCAGTTAGATTTGCTGGATTGACTAATCCACCTAAATATTACAGATTGCCACACGACTTAAATTGGACTCTTGTAATTGCTTACAGAGAAGGTGCTTACAAAACAAAAGCAGTAAAAGCCTTTGCAGAAATTGCTAAAAAGGTTATTACAGAATAGGAGTATTTATGTTGACCGTTCTTGATTTAGAATTTAATCAAGCCTATGATTTTGGAGATGACAGCAGTCAGGCTGAACCAAACCCAAAGTGTAGATTTGAAATTATACAAATAGGTGCTGTAAAAGTTGACGACAATTTTAAGGTTCACGATAAATTTAATATTTATATTAAACCAACCCTCTACCCTAGAATACACCCTTATGTTGAAAAAATAACTGGGTTTAAAACAGAGGATTTCAGCTTTTCTCCACGATTTAAAGAGGCTTATTCAAAGTTTAGATATTTTTTAGGCAATGATACAGTCCTCGGTACTTGGGGCTATAGTGATATTAAAGCCCTTTTTAGAAATATTACTTTTAACGATATTATGGAACCACCTATTATTATAAATTATGTGGATATTCAGAAAATTGCTACTAAGTATCTTAAGTACAATAGAGGTGGTGCTATTGGTCTTAAAAATGCTGTTGACGCACTTAATATAACTATTGATGAAAATAAACATTTTCATAATGCTTTAGGTGATGCTTACTATACAGCTAAAGTCCTTGAAGCAATTAATCCTAAGGAATTGCCTGTTAGAATATTTAATTCTAAACATATAAAATAACCGTTAGTATTTGCACTAACGGTTATTTTTGTTTAAGCACAAAAAAGAGGTGCATTTCTGCACCTCTAATATTATTTACACTTCTTCACCATTAATTTCAATATAAAATTCATCAAAATTAACACTTACACCATTAGTTCCTGTTCCTTCTAAGTAAACCCCCAAAGTCAACTTACCAGCAGTTTCTTCTGTAATTTCAACTTCTTTATGTTGATAAGCACTATTCCAACCCAATACTACAGAACCAGCGTTTAATATAGTATTTCCATTTTCATCTTTTAAAAATGCTCCACAAGCAGAAACTGCCTCTTCAACACGATTTTTGTCACCACCACAACTAGCTGCAAAACTAATTGAAACTACATCGCCCGGTTCCACATCAAAGTCTGATACAAAAGTACAAGACTCACTATGCTGACCATCGGCAGTTATATTTAAACAAGAAACATTCTCTAAAACTTGTCCTACAGTAAATTTTGTCCTGCTTTCTTGAGTACAAGTCCAACTACCCAAACTATTTGCAAAAGCACTGCTAAACATTGAAATTACTAAAATAATAGTTAAAATTAAAAATCCTAAACACTTTTTATTTTTCATAGGCTTTACCTCCTCAACACAAAACAAATACATTTATTGTTACATATACATTAAGTGCACCTTTTGTATACTGTAAGTATAACAGATTTTATGTATAAAATCTATAGACAAATTCTATTATATTTCGACAAAAAATGCACCTTTTGTGATAATTTTACCTAAAATCAAAAACTTACTTGCTATATTTTCAATTATTTGTTTTATAAATAATAAGTTTTTTGCTTAAAACACAAAAATATTATTATGTTTGTATTTTGTATTGCAAAACTTAATATATAATTAGCTACATATTCTCTTGTTTGCATTAATACTGTTTATCTTTTTTATATATTTTAATTAATCAGAATAATTAAAGACAGCTTTAAGGACGAACAGCTAAGAACTATCAATTTAGCTCCACTTGTAGGGGAGCTGGCACGAAGTGACTGAGGGGTTTCTACAAGTAATAAGTAATAGATAATATGTAATGCTATATTTTATATTTAATAATATTATAAATTGAATATTAAGTAATAAATAAAAAAACTGAGGGCCTTAGACCCTCAGTCAAATTAAACAAAAAGCTGAATTGCAACAACAGTTATAATACCAGCAACAGCTATTGAAAGACTACTCATTGCTCCTTCAACCTCGCCAATTTCAAAAGCCTTTGAAGTACCAACGGCGTGGGAAGAAGTACCAATAGCTATACCCACAGCTACAGGGTGAGTAATTTTAAATATTTTACACACACTCTTACAAAATACATTACCAACTATACCAGTAATAATAATTGCAGCAGCAGCTACAGTATCAATACCACCTAATTCATCAGCAAGACCCATACCAATAGCAGTAGTAATGGACTTAGGCAAAAGTGAAATTCTTAAGTCTGTCTGAAAATTAAACAAAATACAAAGAGCAAAAACACTAATAAGGCTAGTAAATACGCCAGCAACAATACCACCTAAAACAGCCTTATAATTATCCTTTAAAAGGCTTAACTGCTCATAAAGGGGAATTGCAAGACAGACAGTTGCAGGAGTAAGCAACCAGCTTAACATTTCAGAGCTTGTCTTAAACTTGTCATAATCAATATGGAAACAAAGCAAAACAAGTATAACAAATACTATAGAAATCAACAAAGGATTTACAAATCCGTTCTTTAACTTTTTATTTAAAAATACACCTATTGCATATCCTACAATACTTACGGCTATGCCCCAATAAGCACTTAAGGATAATATATTATTTACCATTTTTTTCGTCCCTCTTTATTATAAATTGTGTTACTCTACCTGAAACTACCATAACCATAATGGTTGTAAAAAATAATACAAAAATTAATGGTACAATGACAGGTATAATATTGTCAGCAACAGTAATAAGTTTAGCACCAGCAGGAATAAACATAAGAGGCATAACTGCAATAAGGTACTTTCCACTTTCATTTACCCATTCAAGTTTAATGACCTTAGTAATAAGCAAAATAAGCATAATAGCTAAGCCATAAATGCTTGCAGGAATTGGCAAAGGCACATAATTATAAATAAGCTCTGCCACAAATGTAATTGTAAGAATTACACCAAACTGAAATACATACTTCATAATACATCATCTCCTAAATTTTTACAATAAACATAGTATACTCCAGTAATTGCTATTTTTCAAGAGAAATTTCCATTAAAAATAGACCCATTTCAGGGTCTATTTTAGTTTATTTTTATATACTATTCACAAAAAATTCTTATTCTTTTTATGCAACACTTACACCATTTGCAATTTCACAGCCAGGCTGTTTATCACAGTTTTCGTCACCTTCATAAAAATCGTGTACAAAGCCACATTCATTGCAGTAACGGCTGTCAATATAACTAAATGTTTCTCCACATACTGGGCAAGTGTAATCCTCAACCATTGAATAGCTATAGCTATCATTTTGAGGCATAGCGTTATTTAATTCTTCCATACCAATTGCACTATTAACATCAATATCAGCAAAGTTATAACTATCAACAGGACTTAATGTTATATCAGCACTATAAACAAGAGCTGACTTGTTTTTATAAGAACAGTTTAATGCTATTTTTCTATTAGTTCCATCATTATTAATATCATCAGTGTATGTAATATTTAATGTTCTAAAAATAGCTAAAAACTCCTTAGAATTTACCATAGATTTTAAGCCGTCCATAGCCTCCATAACTTCTTCACTAGTTATGTTAGTGCCATAAATATCAGTATCATTTGGTGAAATAACATTGCCATACATAGCATTTGTTACAGAATTAATCATTAACACATAGTTATTAATAAGTTTTGTACTTTCTTCACTATGCTGTCTAATATAAGAGGCAAATCTATCACCTACATTAACAAAGTCAAAAGGCTTAAGCTCAAATCTTGTGCCAGTTTCAGTTTTCTTAACACAGCCTGTGTCAAAATTCTTCAATATATCCTTTGCATCATTGTAATACTCAATACTCATATCATTAATATTATTAACAATTGTGCTATTAGCTAATGATGAAGTAAAGTTTAACTGACCTAAAACATCACTATTGTAATCCAAAACTACATATTTTTTATCACCAAAGACATTATCCAAAGCACTGTAATAATCTGACAAAGTGTCTGTATCATATAAGTAACCTAAAGCACCTAAAGTATACATAAGTTTCTTATCCATATAGGTTTTATTATCTCTTACATAACAATTACCAACATCTAATGTTAAGCTATTAAACTTGCAAGTAATAGCCTCATCGGCTGTCATATTATCATAATTAACAGTGCCAGTTACACCAATTTCCATATTAAATTGTTTATTTTCATCTAAGGCTATTCTCATTTCCTTTACTATTTCATCAATGAGTTCCTCTGCATCTTCATCAGTAATTTCAATGTTATCATAGTCCTCATCTTCATTATTTTCAGCATTTATATTAGAAAGCTGACTATAAACATCAATAATACCTTTACCAAATACAGTTGGGTCAATAGAAATCTTTACAGTTTCATTAATTGTGTTGATACCCTTAATATCGGCATAAATGGACTTATCAAAATGCTCCTTTTCTAAATCACTACAGCCAGAAAAGCCTAAAACAAGCATAACAGCCATTAATAAAGCAATTAATCTTTTCATATTTATCACTCCTCCTTTAAATATATAAATAAATATACCACAAGTAAACAAAAAAAGAAACCGTTTTATAAAAAACAGTTCCTTTTTAGTATAATTTCACATATTATAATAAATATTTTTGGTAAATTAGTATAAAGGATACTTAGAAACGAGCTTCTTAACTCTGTCAGCAGCCTCTGCCTTATTACCCTCATAATCCTTAGCAATTAAAGTGATAATATCAGCAATTTCAACCATATCTTCTTCAACCATACCTCTTGAAGTTACAGCTGGAGTACCAAGTCTGATACCACTTGCAATACCAGGCTTTTCTGGGTCAAATGGGATAGCATTCTTGTTACAAGTTACGCCAACTTCATCAAGTCTAGCCTCTAATTCCTTACCAGTAATGTGCATTGGTCTTAAATCAACAAGCATAAGGTGATTATCAGTACCACCAGATACAATGTTGAAGCCGTTTTCAATAAGTCTTTCACTAAGAACCTTAGCATTAGCAACAACCTGCTTAGCATATTCCTTAAACTCTGGCTTTAATGCCTCGCCTAAGCAAACAGCCTTAGCAGCAATAACGTGCATTAAAGGACCACCCTGAATACCAGGGAAAATAGCCTTGTCAATAATCTTTGCGTGTTCTTCCTTGCAAAGAATTAAACCACCTCTAGGACCTCTTAAAGTCTTGTGAGTAGTTGTTGTAACAAAATCAGCATAAGGCACTGGGCTTGGGTGTAAACCAGCAGCTACAAGACCAGCAATATGTGCCATATCTACCATAAGATAAGCACCAACTTCCTTAGCTACATCGTGGAAGAACTTGAAATCAATAACTCTTGAATAAGCACTAGCACCAGCAATAATTAACTTTGGCTTATGCTCAAGAGCTAATCTTCTTACTTCTTCATAGTCAATAGTACCGTCAGACTCCTTAACACCATAAGGAATAACATTGTACTGCTTACCACTCATATTAACAGGTGAACCGTGAGTTAAGTGACCACCGTGAGCAAGGTTCATACCAAGTACAGTATCACCAGGCTTTAATACAGCAAAGAATACAGCCATATTAGCCTGAGCACCTGAGTGAGGCTGAACATTAGCGTGTTCTGCACCAAAAAGCTTGCAAGCTCTCTCTCTTGCTAAATCCTCAACAATATCAACCTTTCCACAGCCACCATAGTATCTCTTACCAGGGTAACCTTCTGCATACTTATTAGTTAATGGTGAACCCATTGCAGCCATAACAGCCTTAGAAACAAAGTTCTCTGATGCAATAAGCTCAATATTATTTCTCTGTCTTGTAAGCTCGCCGTCAATAGCTTCTGCAACAGCTGGGTCTACATTCTTAATTTCTTCAAAATCATACATTATGTAAGTACCTCCTTATTGGAAAAAATATTAAATATATAATATACCAATTTTTAAATAATGTCAAACATTTTAGATATTTATTTTTTTATGATTTTTTTATTTAATTCTTAATTATATTTACTTATTGTATTTGCTTTATTTTAAATTTTTAACATACTTTATTAGTGCATACTTATTATAATCATCTTTAGACAAATTATCATTATCAAGCTCTGGACTATATATATAATCATCACTCATACCAAAATAATCACAAATAGTTATATTATTTAGGCTTTCAGATGAATTGTTATTTTTTACATAATCCCTGACATATTCCCAGCCTAAATCACACTTTACAACCTTTTCACCTATTATATGAGGTACATACACATCAGACCATTCAACCTTTGTCTTTTTGTATATATCACAGTTTTCTGGCAAATTAATACTATCTATATGATTATGTACAGGTATTTTAAAAGCATTAATACAAAGCAAAAAAATTAAAGCTATAATTACAATAAGAGTTATTTTAATTTTTTTCATTTTCTCCCCCTAAAGCTACTACTTAGCCTCAGTTATAGCCCCAATTTCAGCTTCTGCCTCAATTCTAAGCTGTTCCAAATCTGTGTTGCTAACAGGCAAATTGTTTAAAGAATTAAAGCCAAAATATCTTAAAAATTCATCACTTGTTCCAAACAAAATAGGCTTACCTGGTGCGTCAAGTCTGCCCTCCTCCTTAACAAGTCCATATTCAACAAGTCGATTAACAGCGTGGTCAGCACTTACGCCTCGTATTTCCTCAATTTGCCCCTTAGTAACAGGCTGTTTATAAGCTATTATGGCAAGGGTTTCAAGCAAGGTAGTTGAAAGCACCTTTCTAACAGGGGCTTGATACAGCTTTTTGATATAATTAAAATATTCAGCATTAGTACACATTTGGTAACCATCTTCAACTTGTATTATTCTAATACCTCTATTTTCAACTTTATATTTGTCAATCATATTGCTTATTACAGTTTTAATAGTTTTTTCGTCTTGCTCTGTTGCATAAGCAATGCTTTTAACACTTACTATTTCTCCAGAGGCAAAAAGTATAGCCTCAACAACGGATTCAAGCTCTTTTATAGTCATCAGACTACCTCCTCGTAAGTAGTAATTGTAATATCATCAAATATTTCCTCTTGAATAATCTTGATTTTCTTTTCCTTAATAAGCTGAAGCATAGCAAGAAAAGTAGTGACTATCTCGTTTTTGCTACTCGCTCTATTAAAAATATTAAAAAAGCTAAATCTTCTCTTAGTATTAATAAGGCTAGTAAGCTGTTCAACCTTTTCCTCAAGAGTAAATTCATCGTGCTGAACTGAATTAAAGCCACTTCTTATTTTATCAGTTCTTAATTCCTGCCTTTTTAAAACCTCTTGAAAAGCCTTAAAAAGCATATCGGCAGTAGCTCCATTTAAAATATCGCTTATTTCCTTTGGCACATCTTTTCTTATTTGCTTTATAAGCTCCTTGTCACTATCCTTGTAATAACAATAGCCTGCACTTTTTTGCATTACATTAAATTCTTGAGCAATACCCTTAAACTTTTTGTACTCTATAAGTCGTTTAACAAGTTCTTCTCTAGGGTCAATTTCTTCATTATTTTCGTCTACCTCTTTAGGCAAAAGAAGTCTTGACTTAATCTCAATAAGAGTAGCTGCCATAATAAGAAACTCGCTTATATTTTCCATATTGTACTTGCCCATTTCATTAATATATGCCAAATATTGCTCTGTAATAAGGGCTATAGGAATGTCATAAATATCAATTTTGTTTTTAACAATTAAGCTATACAAAAGGTCCATTGGCCCTTCAAATTTTTCAAGTTTAATTTCCATATCTAAATTCATAGCTTAACCTGCCTTTAAACAATAATATCAACAACAAAATTAAGAATAGGTGTTATCCAGCCAAGCAAAATAAAGAATATAACTGCTATTTGCAATGGCTTTTCATACTGACAATATTTAATGGCAGCATTAGGACTTAAAAAGCATCTCAATATCCAACTGCCACTCATTGGGTAAACTGGCAAAATATTAAATACAGCTATTGCAGCAAAATTTCTGGCTAAATAATAAATGGCTGTGTATACATAAGATAAAGCTCCATTATCTGGCACTAAAGTATATACAAACTTAAAAACCAAAGCCAATACCACTGATATTACAATAGGTGCTGAATAAGTAACTACAGTGCCTATTTTTCTATCCTTATAATTTCTGCTTGATGTTTCTGTTGGATTTGCCCAGCCGTAACCAGTAAACAAAAATAGCAAAAAGCCAATAGGCTCAAAGGACTTAGCTGGGTTTAATGTCAACTTACCTTGATTTTTAGGCACAGTGTCACCTTGAATTGTAGACACACTAGCCTTTATAAATTCAAACAGTGTTGTAACTATTATTATAGTAACTGCATTAATTAAGTAATAAATAATTATATCCATTAAATCTCCCCTAGTCTTGAATACGCTTGAACTTCTTTTCAAGCTCATATTTTGTCATTTCTATTATAGTTGGTCTGCCGTGAGGACAAGTAAATGGGTCTTGAAGGCTCAAAAGTCGCTGAATAAGCTCTTGTGCCTCACTATAGCTTAATCTATCATTGCCCTTAACAGCAGCCTTACAGCTCATCATAGCAATAGCGTCTTCCTTTGTATCATATATACTCTTTAAATTTTTATCAGCCAAAGTATCTACAATATCCATAAAAAAGCTAACATTACTTGGTGAATTAAAAACATAAGGCACTGCCCTTATAGCATAAGTTCTTGCTCCAAATTCCTCAATTTCAAAGCCAAAACTTTCTAAAAGCTCCATATTTTCTTCAACAATTACTTTTTCACCCTCACTTAAGTTGACAGCAATAGGCTGCAAAAGCTGTTGACTAGATATTTGAGAATTTTTAAACTTTTCTGTAAAATCTTCATACAAAGCTCTTTCGTGGGCTGCGTGTTGGTCAATTAAATACATACAGTTGTTTTGCTCAACAATCCAATAAGTTGCAAAAAGCTGACCTACTATTCTATAATTATTAAAGAAAGGTTTTCTTTTTTCTTCCTTTTGTTCATTTAATATAGGCTTTTCTTCTGGCTTTTCACTAATATTTTCTGTTTCTGCTGGCTTTTCTATTGGTTTTTCTTCATTACAATAAGGTTCTTGATACACCTTATTTATTGCATTTAACACAGGATTTTTAGGCTCTGGGGCTTTTTCTGCAACAGATTGGTTAGAAAATATAGGCTTGTCATCGTATTTAAAATCATTTTCAACAACAGCCTTTGTTTCAATATTTTCTGCCTTTTTTTCAACAGTATTATTAAAGGCTATATCCTCTAAAGTGCCTTGAACATTATCTGATTTTACTTTTTTAGGCTTATCCCAAGTTACCTCAGGTATAAGCTCTGTCTTTTTTAATGCCTTTAAAACAGCATTATACATAATGTCATATATTAAATTGTCATCAGAAAACCTTACTTCAAGTTTAGTTGGGTGAACATTAACATCAACAGTATTAGCTGGCACTTTAAGATTAAGAGCAAAAACAGGGAATTTGCCAACCATTAATTTGCCCTTATAAGCCTCCTCAACAGCATTTTGAACTATATTACTTTTTATATATCTTCCATTTATAAAGAAGTTTTCATAGTTTCTATTGCCTCTTGAAAGCTCTGGCTTTGCTATAAGTCCCTCAACAGTAAAACCATCTTTGCTATAAGATGTTTCAATCATTTGTGACGCCATCTGTCTGCCATAAATATAAAGCACAACAGATTTAACATCACCACTACCATTAGTCTGCATAATAGTGTTGCCATTATTTATATATTTTATAGCAATTTCTGGGTGACCTAAGGCTATTCTATTGACAACCTCTGACACATAGCCACCCTCTGTAGCTGGCTTTTTAAGAAACTTTCTTCTAGCTGGTGTGTTGTAAAAAAGGTTCTTCATTGCGAAAACTGTACCATTGTTTCCTGCTGACTCCTCCTCCTTTTCTACTACTCCACCATTTATAACTATTTTGTGACCAACTTGACTATCTTTTGTCTTTGTAATCATTTCAACCTGTGCAACAGAGGCAATACTTGACAAAGCCTCACCTCTAAAGCCTAAGGTCATTATATCTTCCAAATCATCAAGTGTTCTTAACTTGCTTGTAGCGTGACGAAGAAAGGCTGTTTTAAGCTCCTCCTTAGGTATACCCTTGCCATTGTCAGTTATTTTGATTAAAGAAATGCCTCCCTCTTTAATCTCAACAGTAATGGAAGTAGCTCCAGCATCTATTGAATTTTCCATCAACTCTTTTACAACAGATGCAGGTCTTTCAACAACCTCACCAGCCGCAATCTTGTTAATAAGATTATTATCAAGTAAACGAATATTATTCATTTATATACCTCTATTCATCTATACTATTTAATCCACTTAACTTTTCCTTAATATCATAAAGTTGCTTCATAGCCTCAAAAGGAGTAATGTTATTTAAGTCAATGCTACCTACACTGTCAGATATTTCTCTTAATACTTCAACCTTTCTAGCTATAGGTTCATCATCATAGCTAAAGTCATCAATATCAACATTGACAGTTTTATCCTCTGTGGCAAGAAGTTTTAATATAGTATTTGCTCTTTTAACAACACTTCTAGGCACACCAGCTATTTTAGCTACGTGAACACCGTAACTTCTATCTGTGCCACCTTCAATAATCTTTCTTAAGAATATAATATCCTCGCCCTGCTCCTTAACACTGACACAATAGTTTTTGACGCCCTTTACCTTGCCTTCAAGCTCAGTAAGTTCGTGATAATGAGTGGCAAAGAGTGTTCTTGCTCCAATTTTATTGGCTATATATTCAAGTACAGCCCAAGCAATACTTAAGCCGTCAAAAGTTGAAGTACCTCTACCTATTTCATCAAGTATGAGAAGACTATTTTTAGTAGCATTATTAAGAATGTTAGCAACCTCAACCATTTCCACCATAAATGTTGACTGACCTGTTGCAAGGTCGTCAGATGCACCAACTCTAGTAAATATTCTATCTGTTATGCCAATTTCAGCACTTTCAGCCGGTACAAAGCTACCCATTTGAGCCATAAGCACAAGCAAAGCTGTTTGACGCATATATGTAGACTTACCAGCCATATTAGGACCAGTGATTATTGCTAAAGACTCATTGTCATTAAGATAAGTGTCATTAGGAATAAAACTTTCTTTACTTACTTTTTCTACTACGGGGTGTCTGCCTGCCTTAATATCAATAACACTAGTATTATTGACAACAGGCTTAACATAATTGTTTTTGTCTGCTACATCGCCTAAGGATTGAAGAACATCAATAACAGATAAATAATAAGCTGTAGACTGTATTCTCTCTACCTTTTGTGCTATTTGACTTCTTATATTACTAAATAGGTCATATTCAAGTGCCACAACCTTTTCATCAGCACCTAATATTGTATCTTCTATTTCCTTTAACTCTGGTGTAATATATCTTTCAGCATTAGTCAATGTTTGCTTTCTTATATATCTATCTGGCACTTGGTCTTTATATGAATTAGTTACTTCAATATAATAGCCAAAAACCTTGTTATACTTTATTCTAAGTTTAGGTATATTAGTTGCCTCTTTTTCCTTTGCCTCAAGTTCAGTAAGCCAGCCTGCACCCTCTGTTTTTGCACTTCTTAATTTATCAACTTCCTCATTATAGCCTGCCTTAATTATGCCGCCCTCTCTTACACTAAAAGGAGCTTCGTCAGATATACTTTCATTTATAAGATTATATATATCCTCAAGGCAATCAAAATTGTTATATATTTCTTTGACATAATTAGAATTGTAAGAAGAAATATTGTTTTTGATTTGAGGAAGATAAGCAAATGAATTTTTAAGAGCTATTAAGTCCTTACCATTAGCTGTGGCATAAACAACCTTACCCATTAAACGCTCAATGTCATAAATTGTGTTAAGCATTTCCTTTAAATCCTCTCTTTCAAAAGGAGAATTTTTAAATGCCTCTACTGCATCAAGCCTTTTGTTTATTTCTTCACCGTCAATTAAAGGCTGTTCAAGCCATTTTCTCAAAAGTCTAGCACCCATTGCAGTTTTAGTATTATCTAATACCCACAAAAGTGAGCCTTTTTTCGACTTATCTCTTATAGTTTGAGTAAGCTCCAAATTTCGTCTTGAACTTATGTCAAGAACCATATATTTGTTTGAAGAATACTTTTTAATAGAAGAAATATGTGACAAATTATTCTTCTGTGTTTCAATAAGGTATTCAAGCAATGCACCAGCAGAAATTACACAAGGTCTATCATCTTCAAGTCCAAAACCTGCAAGATTAAGGGTCTTAAAGTGGTTACAAAGGCAAATATTAGCATTTTGATAGTCAAATGCCCAATTATTATATTGACTAACCTTAATATCAAAAATGTTGTTTATCTGTTCGCTTAATTCAATTTCACCATTGCATATAATTTCTGACGGATTAAATCTAGCAATTTCATCAATTACCTTATTATCTAAATCACTTGGAACTGATGTTACTTGAAATTCACCAGTTGACACATCACAGCTTGCCACTCCATAGCCGTCAACATTTTTGTAGATACACATTATATAATTATTTTTGCTTTCATCAAGAACATTTGTGTCAAGTACAGTACCAGGTGTTACAATTCTTATAACCTCTCTCTTTACAATACCTACAGCCTTTTTAGGGTCCTCTGTTTGCTCACATATTGCCACCTTGTAGCCTTTTTCAACAAGTTTTGCAATATATCCGTCAGCAGAGTGAAAAGGGACACCACACATAGGTGCCCTCTCCTCTTGACCACAATTTTTGCCTGTAAGTGTAAGCTCCAATTCCTTTGAAGCAATAATAGCATCATCATAAAAAAGCTCATAAAAATCCCCTAATCTATAAAATAAAAGGCAATATTTATATTCCTCTTTAATCTGCATATATTGCTCCATCATAGGTGTTAGCTTAGCCATAAATAATCACCCTAATTAGTGACAACCACTACAACTACTGCAACTACCTGTGCAGCCACCAGCCTCGTCTTCGCACTCACCAGTGATAGTAGCCTGAAAAATTGACATAACCTTGTTAATAACAGCGTTAAATTCGCTTTCAGCCTGTACCATATCATTAATAATTTGATTTTTCTTTAAATCATTAATCATTTCTGTCAATTTAGAACCTTCAGCCTTTAAATCTTCCTGAGAAATACTGCCTTCCTGAACTCTCATATTAACAGCCTCTCTGTAAGTGTTGTAGTTTAAAAGCTGTTGTCTAGCTTCTTCATTGTTATCAAACATATATCTTGTTTCAGCAACCTTCTTGCCCTCATCTGATGCAAGTACAGCATAAGCAAGTTCTCTAGCCTGTTCAAAAATTGAATTTTCCATTTTATAGCCTCATTTCTATTAATTTTTTTCATAACATTTCAATGTATAGTATAACATATTACGACTATATTTTCAATTATAATATTTTAAACAATAAAAAAAGAGCAGCACATTTAACAAAAACTTATTGCTACTTTAAAACGGTATCAAATTGTTACTATTATATATAGACAAAAACCTCTAAGCCTTAAAACCAGCCTAGAGGTTTATAAAATTAAACATATACCTACAAAATTTATTAAAAAAATTCCCCAATTAAGTAAGTTCCTTTTCCCACAAAGAACTTTTGCGTGCTAATATTAAAGCACCTTATAAACTAATATTCCCCTTCCAATATTTGTTTAATAATTATATATTTATAATATCACAAATAAATGATTTAGAATGAATTTTGCCTGAAATGTCATTTTATCGCCCTGAAATGCACATCTAAATGATTGAAATTATTTTATTTTATGATATATTAGTAATAAGATAAATGTTGAAATGGGGTGACGGTGATGATTAAAATTGCAGTATGTGACGATGATATTCAAGAGCTTAAAAAGATTTTAAACATACTATCAGAATATCAAAGTATTAATAAAATATCATTTAAAATTGATTTTTATTCAAGTGGTGATGAGCTAATAAGTGCATTAGAATATAATAATTATCAAATACTTATTTTAGATATACTTATGCCTGGAATAAATGGAATAGAAACAGCAAAGGAAATACGCAGTTTTGACTCGGAAGTTGACATTGTTTTTTTAACATCATCGCCAGAATTTGCAATAGACGGATATTCAGTAAAGGCATTTAATTATCTTATAAAACCAGCTTCATCTGAAACATTATTCCCTATTATTAATGAACTAGTGCATAAAACTGCAAAAAGTGAAGATATGCTTATACTAAATTCGCCTTTAGAAACTGTTAAAATACCATTTTCTCACATAGAATTTTTGGAAATATTTAATAAAAAAATATCATTAAACTTAGATGACGGCAGTGTAAAGGGAATAAGTGGCACATTGTCTGATTTTGAAAAGAAACTTACAACCCGTAAAGAATTTATAAAAGTGCACCGTTCCTATATTGTAAATATGGATTGTATTCTTTCTCTTAAGAAAAGTGAAATAATAACATACAACAACAAAAAAGTTCCTGTATCAAGGCTGTTATATAACGATATAAAGCAAAAATATGTAGAATATCTCTTTGGTGATGGAGGCAAAAGTTTATGATAAATTTTTTAAAAATACTTGAATTAATAAACTATGGACTTGTTACAACATACGGTTTTCTTCTTAGTATTGCTTTTTCTGGTGGGTACAAAAGCATAAAGCAAAAAAATTTGTCTATTTACCTACTAGTTATTTTTATACTTATTCAAACACCTCTTAGGTTTATAATGGGTGTTGATTTTACTAAGCAAATATACCCTATTATAGTACATTTGCCTCTTGTTTTGGTTTTAGTGTTTGCTTTAAAAAAGCCTGTTGGTGTTTCAATTGTTAGTGTATTTACAGCTTATTCCTGCTGTCAATTACCTAGAATGGTATCAATTATCGTTCTTTTTATTACTTCATCACCTCTTATTAGTGAAATACTATATACTCTTGCAATTGTGCCAATATTTATTTTGCTTTATAAATATTTTGCCAAATTTGCTTATACTGCTATGACTTACTCAAGGAATTCTTTGTTTTTGTTTGGCATTTTACCAACAGCCTATTACATATTTGACTTTGCAACTACAATTTACACAAAGCTGTTATATTCAGGCATTTATGCTATAAACGAGGCTTTGCCTACAGTCTGCATAATATTTTACATTGGTTTTATAACTTTGTACCACGCAGATGTGCAAAAAATAAACAAGGCGGAATTTGAAAAATCTACCCTTTCATTAGAATTAAAGCAAGCTGAAACAGAAATAACTGCAATGAAAATAATGAGAGAACAAAATGCTGTATTTAGACACGATTTAAGACACCATATAAATCTGCTTTCAGCATATCTTGAAAATAACGATGTTAAATCTGCAACAGATTATATTAAACAAATGAATACAGATATAGACAAAATTACACCAACTCTGTATTCTGAAAACAACATAGTAAACTTTACATTATCATATTTTAAGTTTAAAGCTAAAGAAAAAGGAGTTAAACTAAATTGTGAAGTAAATGTGCCACAAGAAATTAATATTCCTGAAACTGACTTAAGTGCTGTTTTGTCAAACACAATAGAAAATGCTATTAATGCTGCTACTTGCTGTGATAACTCAATAGATAAAACTGTAAATGTTAATTTACAGGTTAAGAAAAACAAGCTATTAATATCTGTTAAAAATCCTTACACTGGATTGATTGAGGTAAAAGATGAACTTCCAACAAATATAGCTGATGGTCACGGCTTTGGTATAAAGAGTATTAAAACAATAGTTGAACATCATAATGGTATATACTCCTTTGACTGGGATAATAATATATTTAAAACCCGTATTGTTATGAATATTTAGTGTGATTGTGCTAATAAATTGCAATTTTTTATCAATTCATAGACCTTATATATAAAACTCACAACCCCTCCCAAATTGATATGTACCCTCTTTACTGGACACCCAGTAAGGAGGGTACATATCACACTGTGTCGATGTTCAGCTTATAATACTCCAATAAATAATATATAACCTAATTTTTTTGAAAAGGACCAAAATAATTAAAATATGATAAGCGAATTATGAAGAATAGATAAGTAAAATAATTCCTTTGTCAACTGGTGTTATTTTATAGAAATCACACTACACAAGGTCAAAATTTCAATATTCTCACTGCCAACATATATTTTCTTGTATCCTTTTATATTTACAAAAAATTTCAATGTAACTCCTTATCATTAATCACCCTTATGCTATTATAACAAACAGCTTAGAACTAACAATTAACAAATAATTATTAATCGTACAACTCACCCTTTGCATAATTTGTAAGGGGTGATTTTTTTGAGCAGAACAAAATTTGCGATTATAGGAGGAGATTACAGGTACAAACTACTTAAGGAGTTACTTGAAAAGGACGGCTACATTGTATCCATATATGGCAACATATATTGCGAAAGCACCAATGATATAGACAGCACCATTTCAAATTCAAAGGCAGTAATAGCACCAATACCAATAACAAAAGACGACAAAAAAGTATATATGAGCGAAAACTTTCAATTAACAGTTGACGACCTTTTAAACTCAATGTCAAGCAACAATGTTAAGGTATTAATAGGTGGGGTTATTTCAGAAAAGCTCAAAAACATAGCCAATATATACAACATAAAGGCTATTGACTTATTCTCATTAGAGGAAGTTGCTATAAACAACGCCATACCTACAGCAGAGGGTGCTATAATGACAGCCATACAAGAAAGCGACAAAGTCCTTTTTAAAAGCAAAAGTTTAGTTTTAGGCTTTGGCAGATGTGGCAAGGTATTAGCCAATATGTTAAAAGGCATAGGAGCAAATGTGTATGTAACATACAGAAAGAAAAGTGATGAAGCCTATATAAATTCAATAAGCTGTACACCAATTAGCTTTAATGGATATGACAGAAATATATCAGACTATGACTTTATATTCAACACAATACCAGCACCTATACTCAATCAAGAAATATTAAAAAGAATAAGAAAAGACACACCAATAATCGACATAGCACAAGCCCCAGGAGGCTTAGACTACAACTATGCTAGAAAATTAAATTTAAAAGCAATATATTGCCCAGGCTTGCCAGGCAGAGTTGCACCCTACTCTGCTGCACAAATACTAAAATCATCAATTATTGATATTGTTCTTGACAGCTAACTCACCACAAGTCGCCATTAATCATACTATACAAAAGGAGGTGATACAAATGGACCTACAGGGAATAAATCTGGGTTTATGTATGTGTGGCTCTTTTTGTACTTTTAGTGAGGTGCTTAAGGAAGTAACAGCTCTAAGCAAAAGAAATATAAATATATACCCTATTTTAAGCTACAACGCTGACAGCATAAACACAAGGTTTGGAGCTGTAGAGGATTTTAGAGATAAGCTGTATGATATTAGTGGCAACAATATAATATCAACAATAAAGGACGCTGAACCCATAGGTCCTCAAAAGCTGTTAGATATAATGCTTGTAGCACCTTGCACAGGCAACACACTTGCAAAGCTAAACAACGGAATTACAGACACACCTGTTACAATGGCTTGCAAGGCTCACTTAAGAAATAATAAACCTCTTGTTATAGCTTTAGCCACAAATGACGCTTTAGGCATAAGCCTTAAGAATATAGGTGGCTTAATAACAAGAAAAAATATATACTTTGTTCCATTTTCACAAGATAACCCTGAAAAAAAGCCATTATCAATGATAGCGGATTTTAGCAAAATATATGATACCTTAGCCCTTGCAATAGAGGGAAAACAAATACAACCAATTATTTTTTAGTAAATATTACTAAATCACAAGCACTTCAGCATAGTTCTGAGGTGCTTTTTGCATAATAAATAAAATATCAAATACTAATAGTTTTGCTACATATTTATACTTTTTAGCAATAATATAGTTTTATTTGTCACAAAGTTGTTACGAAAATATTTCAAAAATCGCAAATAATTTTTAGTTTTTATGCAATTCACTTGACAAATATTGGATATTATTATAGAATAGCACTCGTAACATTTGCGTAACATTTTTAATATTTATGATTAATTGTGAAACAAATTTAGGAGTGATATTATGAAATTATTAAATAAGTTAAATTCAATTATTATTTTAAGCTGTTTCTTTACCATTGCTGGTGCTATGACAGCAAATGCTAGTGAAGGAGTTTTTTCTGACCTTGTAACTAGTAACAAAATTGTTGACGCTATGCCAACTAAAAATACTAATAACAATATTTATGTTACTTGCAAAACATCTATTGATATGAAATCAAACTCATCAAACAATTCAAGACAAATAAGATTGTTGCCAGAGGGCTATAACTTAACTGTGTTAGGTGCTGAATACGGCTGGGTAAATGTTAAAGATGATGATGGCAATATTGGTTATGTGTATAGTGGTAATGTTGATTTTAAAAATGGTACAATGCCAGCAAATGTTGACCCATTAGAAGAAAAAGGCAAAGATATAGTTGATTTTTCAAAGCAATATTTAGGCACACCTTATGTGTGGGGTGGCACAAGCCTTACTTCTGGCGTTGATTGCTCAGGCTTTGTTTATAGTGTTTATAAAAACTTTGGCATTACATTAAACCGTAGCTCAAAGGGTATGTATTCATCAAATGGCGTAGCTGTGGCTAAGTCAGACTTAATGCCTGGTGATTTGTTATTCTTTAATACTAGTGGTAGTGGTGTATCTCACGTTGGTATGTATATTGGTAATAATCAGTACATTCACGCCGCATCTACTGATGTTAAAATATCTAACTTAAATGATAGCTACTCTTTAAGAACATATATTGGGGCTAAAAGAGTGTTGGCGTGTTAAGAGAACCTCCTCATCAGTTACTGCGTGACAGTTCTCCTCGGAGTGGAGTTAGGTGGCTAATAATTACTTTTATTTATAGTGAACAGGTATATTGTAGGGGCGATTACTAATCGCCCGTTGATTAATTATTGGTAATAGTTACATCGGGCGAACATTGTTCGCCCCTACA
>OLNW01000056.1_pt1 | contig 139577 bp, 108 predicted proteins | sample 1672121 | NCBI WGS metagenome assembly OLNW01 (sample SAMEA3136648, study PRJEB25190) | human gut metagenome
TAATTGTTCCCCAACTTATTACAATAAGAACTATGGATTAATTATACAATTTAATGTTAAACTCACGTTAGTATGATATTTAGGGTATATGGAAAGCAGAAATTTCCGTTTGTCTTTTGTTGTGAGCAAAGGAAAGTCTTTGAGGATGTCGCCTGTTAGAATTTTCATATTCTTTACCAATACAAGTTCTTCGCCTTTCTTTCCTTCCTCATTAAAACCATATCGTTGTAGTATACGGATAAGCCCTTCGTGTTTCGGATATATAGTTACATAGATTTCCTCAGCCTTCATATCGAGTGCTGTATCCAAAATCTTCTTTACGAAGCGTTCTCCAAGTTTCGTGTTATGGGCATCTATTTTAAATGTGCCAACCTTCAGACGATTACAAGCAGGACGAATGGGAGTGATATCGGTCAACGCTTCTCCACTTTCATTCTTTAGATACAAAAATGCTTGTAGGTTATCGTTTGTATATTGCACATATGCTTCACTATTATCCTTGGACTTTTTCTCGAACCAAGCATCAAATCCTGGATAGTCTTCTTTCAGACTGTTGAAGAACGTGTCGTTCAAATCTATGTCTGCAAATCGTTTTAATGTGATTATCTCATTCATATTTATGTTTATAATTCCAATCTGATTTTATTTTGATTGCTTAATCATATTACCTATCGCCTCAGAGAGATTTTGAGAAATATTATCATTTGCCCAAATGCTCCAGAACGGAATTGTTTGGCTTGAAGGTTTGATTGATGGCTCATCAATCTTTACTCTTGACGGTAGTAAGGTGGAGTCTCCCACGATGATAGCTTCTGCTATATCCAAGAGGGAAAGGTTGTCTGCTATATTACCCAAATTGTCTGGCAAAAGCCTCTTTATAACGTTTTGATCATCTACATTGGTAAGACGCAAACTGATAAAATTGTTACATTGGCTTAATACGGTACGATTTACCTCGGATGGACGCTGACTGATGATGACTAGTCCCACTCCATATTTGCGTCCTTCTTTTGCTATACGCTCAAAACTACGCAAACCTAATTCCGCAACTGCATCCAAGGTAGTTGCCTGTTGAACATAGAGGTGGGCTTCATCGCATAATAATGCTAAAGGATGGCGATTTTCCGTCGTACTCCATTGTTGTATTGAAAATACAATTCTTGCCAGCAATCCAATAACCAAAGGAAGGACATCGGATGGCACCTCAGACATATCTATTACTTTAATTCCACTTTTACCATCCATCAATACTGAGCAAAATTGGTTAAGCCACTCCTGCTTAAGTTCCTCACTGGAAAGGCTAAACATAAATCCCATCCTTTTGTCAGATAGTTTGTTATTAATACGTTGGATAAAACGTGTCAGTTTGCCATGAAATGGACCTTGCTTTTCTCCTCTTGCTCCAGATACCATTTCGACATCAAGTTTTTCAAATGTCTGGACTAATGGCTGTAGATTGTAGGCAACAGGACTGTCTACAGTTATAATATTATCATACTCGGTACCTTTTACAGTTTGCTCCTTTTCACTTAACACTTCTCTTGAAAACAGCATTGCTTGGTTTGGTGCATTTTGATCGCTTCTGTCAAGGAGCAAAGCCTGCATTTCCTCATAGTTCAACAACCAATATGGAACCATCAAAATTCCATTATTCAATTTATCTCTGACAGACAAATCGCTTGGAGTTGCTATTTTAAGTTGTTTAATGCCGTTTCGTTTGAAAGATTCACCAGAATATTCACCATGTATGTCGAAGAGTATTCCATTGGCATGTCTTAATGCAGCCATTTGTTCTACAATCCTTGCAACACAAAAAGATTTGCCACTACCCGTAGAGCCGACGATAGCTGCATGACGTTGAAAGAGTTTATCTGCGTCAAGATAAGCAATGCTACTTTCATCCATTGTATATTTTCCTATCTGTAAAGGATTAACAGAGGTCGCTAGTTCTGAAGAAATGGACTGCATCAGGTTCGTTAATCTCTCATGTTCTATTTTATAACATGGCGCATCAATAGATGGTACAGCGCTCACATTTCTACGAAACACATTGGTCTTTGTTCCAATTTTATCAATAAATTCGCCTACGAAAACAAGTCGAACCTGGTTGAATGTGGCAAGAGAAGCTCCATCTTCTGTTTCTTCTTCATCATCTATATTGGATGCTTTTCGATAAATCTTAATGATCATTGCGATGATAAAGCGTCCTGATTTTGGGCTCTGTACAGCCAAAAGTTGATTGACTTGCAATTGAGACAGGGTGCTATCATCATTGATGACGGCAGTGGACATACCTGTATCAACACTATTGACAAGACCTATAATCTCTTTTTTGTCGTAATTGAAAACAGTATTCTTCATAATATTTATTATTTGTAAATTTTCTCAAAACCACCAATATTCCAATAGATCTTATCGGAAATCGCCATACTTCCTGATGGCGTTTTGAAGATTGTACCATTAGAACCATCAGAATAAATCGCAATATAATCATAACCTGCATTTATTACATTGTCCTCTATGGGCTTTGTAATGTCTTTCGTAACTAACAGAATACGAACACCACGTTTTTGAGCTATCTTTAACAAAACTGGATGAACGTGAGAATCGTTGAACCCATAGCCTATACATAGAAAACCCGTAGCAGTGTTAAATACCGTATCAACATGAGAGAATATTTCGCGGTAAGGCTCTTGTTGGGTTCTCTCATATTTGTTTGTTCCAGGTGTAATAATGCACGGTGTATAATCATGCGGTATTGATGACGTATTGGTCAACGATAGAACCTTATCGTCTTTTTTGAACCAGTCCAAAGAACCGTGGACTTTCCAAATGTTGAGTGTCCCGGTGTATTCCGATTCTAATTTTTTTGGTGAGAATTCAATCTTATTGTATGGATGACCTACAATATTTGGAGTAAATCCTGTGTTGATATAAGCATCTGTTTGACAAGCTGCATACTCTATAATTCTGTCATAATTGGTTGTTACAATGTTGCATATCTTTGCAGGATCTTTGTATATAATGAAGTCCAACAAAGGCCTGAGTGCCATATCTTCACCATTTAACATTTTTATGTAAACATCTCGGTCTGCATACTCTATAAGATTCCATACTTTGCAAACAATATCATTTTCTACTTCATCTGTCGCTTTTGTATTCAACAGGGCTTTTTCAAGTCCCATACCATGATTTAAATTCCCAATAAATTCATGTACGGCTTTCTTCGAGTCAGGATTTTTGTATGGGTTAGCCCCAAGGAAGTCCTTCAGCTCGGCAGCAAGTGTGTTCATTCCTGGAATATTATAAGGCACAGAGGCACCACTCCCAATCACTAATACGGGATTGGCGGAAACAATATTTTGTATTTCTGTAAATATCTGTTCTTTTGTCATATTAATAGCCTTGTTGATTATATTTAAGACTCCTATTCATCACACTCTCAGCCAACAGATACACTCGTGTGCCGAGAGTCTGCGGCCAACGGTCGGCTGGATTCTTGTCCAACGCTTTTGCTCGTTCCATCGCTTCTTCTACATGGACAATCAGCATTTGGGCATCGTATGCAGCTTCATGGTAAGAACCCATTTCTTGACGCAATCGCATCTTTAGATATGGGTCTTTCCTCCTCGAATTTCGGCGATTCTCCAGCCATTGCTGCTGTTCTTCGGGAGATAATGAAGCGACATCTACCAGATGCAGCAACAGCCATAGCTCGATGCAAGGATTACTCAGCGCCATGTGCATATATTCATCTTGTGTACATTCCGTAGCTACACGAGATAGCATTGCTTCTGTCCAACGGTCTTTGTCAATTACAAGCCAAAGTTCATCGTCTGCTTCTAAAGCATATTGTTCTTTGTAATCGTTCAGTTGCTTCAAGACGTGTTCTGGACTGGAGTTGTTCTGCTCGGCTTCACTCCGTTCCAAAATATGCACATGCACACGGGGGTTGGTATATTCCTTGGCCAATGCCTTGAAATATATCCTCTCCGTGTCTTTGCCCTCAGAGGCTATGACTATCAGGCGGGCGTCTCGAAATGCTTCGCGACGTTCACGCATCAAACTATTCCTACTTCGCATCGTCCCAATGAATATTATTCAATTCGCCAAAGAACGGAATCGCTCCATAGCGACCATTCAGATAACCTTTCTGCACATTTTCCCTCGGCTTATACTCGCAGAGTGAAGACAAATGGCTTTCTCCTTTCTTGTCTTTTTCTACAAACCAGACTTCATCCTGACGGATAGGGGCGGTAGAAAGAAGATTGGACTCGTGTGTAGTGCATATTAGCTGCATTTGCGAATCGCTTTTAAGCAGGCTGTTGTACATTTCCAATAATTTCAATGTCAACATTGGATGCAAACTCCTATCGACCTCGTCAATCACATAGACCGCATCATTTGCACGCATATCTATAAGCATTGGAATGAAGTCGAACAAACGTGACGTTCCATCAGATTCTTCGAACATTTCGAATATATAGTCTGAGTTGCTGTCTTCCTTCTTGTGGATGGTTTTCAGCTCATGCCACTTCAGATTCTTCGACTTATCTTTTTCTGCAAAGATGAAGCGGTTCTCATTGTGAATCACCACACCTGTTTCGGAGCCTTTGCCTTCAAGACTTTCCTCAATCTTTTGACGGATTTCGTCGGGAATGCCCAATTCTTCAGGTTTAGACTCTACGCGACGAAGGTCTGAGATACCTGTTCCAAAATAATTTAGCAGTTCGCGCATTACAGTTCTGAACTGGGTGTCGTTCACAACTCGGAATGGGAAATCTGTTCTATGTGTATTGGGGAAGATGATATTCAGATTCTCAAACCATTTACGAGCAGATTTAATCGTATCTATTCCCTTTCCGTTACGCTTGATATACTCACTTAAGAAAGTACCCTTGGTAGGTGTGCCGTCAATCAGGAACTTCAAGAATTGTCCATCCTCATCTTTTAGGAACTGAGGCGCAATAGTATTATCCCAACTGTCACCATTACGTTTACGCTCAAAGATCATGGTGTCATTGCGGCTGCCAGTCTTATATAGCCATTCCTCAAGCAAACCGCCTTTAGAGAAAGCTATTCCGTAAGCAAAGAACTGGTTGTCTGCCTTAAACTCCAATTCGATACTCGAACGCTCTTGGGGTTCATCCGTCATCTTGAAGTAATTATATTTGAGGTTGCTCCAACCATTCAAGGCAAACTCCTTGATAATAGCCAAACATTTTATGATGTTTGACTTTCCGGAAGCATTGGCACCATAAATCAATCCCATACGGAGCACGGATATATCATCCCGTTTCTCCGCACGTGACACTTGCAACGGCAATTGGTCGCTCTTGCTGGCTGTGAACAAGATACGTGTTTCCTCGTTAAACGAGTAAATGTTTTCAAATTTGGCTGACAATAACATAATGACGTCTGATATTTCGTGAAATTTCGTTGCAAAGATAACAAATTATTTCAGAGCTCTGACAATTGTCTGAGTTAAAAATGTATAAATACGACAAAAATTACGTTATTCATCGTCATTTTGTCGGTTATCGGCACAATTTTGTCATAAATTCGACCCTGACTTAATGTTTGCATGGGTAATATAAAGCGCTATGACATGTTTGTCAAAACTGGGCGCAGAAAGGAGGTGTAACAGATGGGCAAGAACCAACATGTTGTTCCTGCTGGAGATAAGTGGGGCATTAAGGGCGAAGGCAATTCAAGACTGACTTCAACATTTGATAGGCAGTCCGATGCAATTGCTGCCGCTCGTCAAATTTCCAAGAACCAGCATTCCGAACTATTTATTCACGGTCGTAATGGACAGATTCGAGAAAGAGACTCTCATGGTAAGGATCCATTTCCTCCAAGAGGATAAGTCTCTCAGCATTCTCTCCGTTTAGAGAAGAGCCCTAATACCACAGGGGCAGGTTGTGGTAGAGTAAAGATGTGCCATGGCGAAATTCGCTGTGGCTTTTTCTTTTTAGTCGAATCAGATATAACGATTTTTTTGCCATCTACAATTGGCATTTTTTGTTTCCAGCCCTATTTAATAAAGTTAAAAACGTTAAATCTTCCCATTTCTGACTCTTCATAGAATCCACGCAATCACTTTTCTACCGTTTAATATGTAAATAATTGATAGTAAAAGACTTGCAAATACTCGTGGTGTCAATGGCCGATTTCGATGTGTCGGTCGAGAAGAATACTTTTCTGGACTGAGCCTTTTTGTCAGGCTCGTTGAAGTCTGCTATGACGACCTTGACTTCTCGCTTTAAACTGACAGCCCATACGATTGCCGAGTAGATGGCAATGTCGCCGGAAGCAAAGGTCTCGAATATGCTCATGTCAAGTTTCTTGAGATCGACATCTCCGATGAACTTTTTCGGACGGCCTCTTTGTCCTGTCTTGGGACCGGTATACAAGTACTTGAGTCTGACATCGTCTCGGAAGCTGCTTATGAGGCTGAATCCCAGACTGTTCAGTCCGGTAACGAAACTCTCCTTAGAGAAGAAAGCGTCCGCAACCATACACTTGGATATTGAAATAAGTTCATCTTTGAGCGAATTGATGGTCCTGAGATATTGTCCCACAAGAGAGTTTGGATTGTCCATATGCTTCAAATATTCGGGTACGCGCCCACGCCTCTTTTTGTTGAATGTCTGTTTCGCAATCAAGTGTGTGCCGCTGGTGGCATCGGCGTCGACAAGAGCAAAACCCATCAACTCCAGTCCCCACTTCATTGAAGAAGCGCAGCCTGACCAGAAGTAGCCCAGACCGGGAGTCTTCTTTCCGGACTTGCTTATGTAACTCGGATCAATGGCGATGGCTCGTCGTTCCGGATTCCCTTCGGCAATGAACGATTTATTGAAACGGATCCAGTCACAACACTTCTTCCGGAAATTCATGCGGAAGCGCTGTTCAGACGAATGTCCGAACCTCTCCATCTGGAGAAAGTTGATGCGATTCGGTATGGTAAGAAAAAGTTCCATGGCTTCCTTGAAGAAAGATTGAAAAGATTTGCTTAAATTTGTCTGGCTTTTGAGGGCGGCTGCAATCAGCTCTCTGAGCTGGATAAGTGGCATGATTTTCATCTATGTAACTTGTTTATTTTTACACTATTAAGTTACTGAAAATCAAGCGCTTATCCAAATTTTTCAAGCAAAATCTTTATCATGTTTAACACTTTTTTTTCAACTGTTTTCTATGTCGTCCGCAAGGTGCTGCAAAGTACACCTTAACGGGCTATTGTATACGTAAGTGGCTGTATGCCACAGTGTTTTTAAATTTTTAACGTAGTATTGATATTATATCAATAGAGATATTTTATGCGAAAGTATATATATATATTGATTTACCAAGCCTTTTCAATCAAAAACACTCGACAGTTGTGTGTTTTTATGGATTTATATAAACTTTGCAAACTAACTTCAAGTACTTTCTCATGCTTTCTCATGAAAGAACAAATGATGTTATCATTCTCCTTTGAGAATTAGCATCATTGCATTTTGACATTTCACACCTTCATGTTTCTTCGTAGAATGACCAAACGAAGACTGGGTAATCGTGCTTCATAATGCTAGGTTGACATCAACCTTATTGCCACCATTCCGAAACTTTATAGTATGATTATTGAAATAAGTGTTATCGACAAAGTGATTGCTTATTGCGGAGTCTTATTGATTGATTATTAATGTGTTACGAATTATTGCCAGTCATGGCTGGAGGGTAATGTTTTGTAACTTACTGACTAATAGTTCTTTATCAATCACGACCGTGCTAGTGACATATAGGACGGAAACGATCAATGGCGTTTTTGTTGATGAAGATGTGTTTCAAGCCCTATCTGGCAACGTTTTGGGAGGCAAGGTGTTGCCGTGAGTGCGAGTGCTATGAATTATGGTGGCATATTCATAGATGCGAAGGGCAATGGAGGCGGAATATTCCGGCACTTGAATATTCATTAGCATATTCATTAACCTTTAGAGGAAAGGTTGGAGTTGAAAGGAAATTTTTATACATTTGTTTGGACAAACGGTCGTCATGGAATCGTTTGTCTGCTTGCTTTCCAGGCAGGCGTGACCAGGATTATTAACACGTTAATGAAGATTATTTCTTGAATATGAAAGAATATGTCATTGCCCTTGATCAGGGCACGAGCTCGTCAAGAGCCATTGTTTTCAATAAGAGGGGCGAGGCTATGGCTGTTCGCCAGAAGGAATTCACACAGCATTTCCCGAAGCCGGGGATGGTGGAGCACGATCCGATGGAGATCTGGGCCACCGAATATGCGATGATGACTGAGGCGGTCACATCGCTTGGACTTGGGGGAGCGAACATCGCCGCCATCGGAATCACCAACCAGCGTGAGACCACTATCGTGTGGGACGCCGAGACAGGAAAACCTGTTTATAATGCCATCGTGTGGCAGGATAGAAGGACTTCTGAATATTGCGACTCGCTCAAGGCCGCGGGAGTGACGGATATGATCCGCCGCAAGACCGGCCTCATCATCGACGCTTATTTCTCCGGAACGAAGATACGCTGGATCCTTGAGAATGTACCGGGAGCCCGTGAGCGTGCCGAGCAGGGAAAGCTTCGCTTCGGCACAGTGGACAGTTGGCTGGTGTGGAACCTGACCGGCGGACACGAGCACATCACGGACGTGAGCAACGCCTCCCGTACGATGCTGTTCAACATCAACACACTGGAATGGGATGAAGAACTTCTTGATCTTCTGAATATTCCCGCATCGATGATGCCGCAGGTCAAATCCTCATCGGAAGTTTATGGAGAGACTGATCTTTTAGGCGGAAACGTTCCTGTCGCGGGAATAGCCGGTGACCAGCAGGCCGCTCTGTTCGGTCAGATGTGCACCGAGCCGGGATCCGTCAAGAACACTTACGGCACAGGTTGTTTCTTGCTGATGAACACAGGTGAGAAGCCGATAATGTCTAAGAACAACCTTCTCGCCACCATCGCGTGGAAGATCGGCGACAAGGTGGACTATGCCCTTGAAGGGTCTATATTCGTTGCCGGCTCTGTCGTTCAATGGCTTCGTGACGGCCTTGGAATCATCAAGAGTTCATCTGAGGTTGAGACTCTTGCGGCCTCTGTACCGGACAATGGTGGAGTCTATATGGTGCCTGCGTTGACGGGACTTGGTGCTCCGTACTGGGATCAGTATGCGAAAGGCGGGATATTCGGAATAACCCGTGGAACCACGGCGGCTCACATCGCCAGAGCGGCTCTTGAAGGCATCGCATTCCAGACAATGGACATTGTCTCGGCTATGGAGAAGGATTCCGGAATCCATCTCGGGGAATTAAAAGTGGATGGCGGCGCGTCCCGCAACAACCTTATGATGCAGTTCCAGTCCGACATCCTTGGCGCCAAAGTCATAAGGCCTAAAGTGACCGAGACGACGGCTCTCGGTGCGGCTTACCTTGCCGGGCTGGCTGTCGGCTTCTGGGAGAGCCTTGATGACGTGAAGAAGCAATGGGAGGCAGACAGCGTCTTCACTCCTTCGATGGATGAGGATGCCGTCAAGGCGGCCAAAGCCGGATGGGCCGACGCTATCGGACGAACATTAACCAATAAGTAGTGAATATTATGAATCCATATTTCGCCGAGTTTCTCGGCACACTTGTACTAATCCTTATGGGTGACGGAGTCTGCGCCTGCACCAGCCTTGAGAAATCCAAAGGCAAGGGCGCCGGTTGGGTAGTGATAACCTTGGCGTGGGGCTTTGCCGTGATGTGCGGAGTTTTCATCGCTGGACCATATTCAGGAGCGCATCTCAATCCGGCCGTGACAATTGGTCTGGCGGTGGCGGGCTCGTTCCCTTGGGCTTCGGCTCTTGGCTACATCATCGCCCAGATGCTCGGTGGCTTCTGCGGCGCCGCCCTTGTCTGGGCATTCTACAAGGATCATTACGATGCCACTGACGATCCGGACACGAAACTCGGCACATTCTGCACGATGCCGGCCATCTACAATCCGGCGAGGAACTTCTTCTGCGAGTTCGTCGGAACCTGGCTGCTGGTGTTCTGCATCCTTATGTTCTCCGTTAGTGGCAACACCTCGGAAGTCGGCCTTGGCGCAAGCGGCTCGTTCCCTGTCACAATGCTCATTATGGCGATCGGTATGTCCCTTGGAGGTGCGACAGGCTACGCGATCAATCCGGCAAGGGATCTTGCCCCGCGCATCGCCCACGCTGTTCTTCCGTTCAAGAGTCCGAAGCGCGACAGCGGCTGGAACTACAGCTGGGTTCCTGTCCTCGGCCCGATCGCCGGAGCCGCGTTCGCCGCTCTGTGTTTTATCTTGATATTCTGACGTTATATGGTTGGTGAGCCTGCGGTGCACTGAGCTGCCAAAGTGTCGAACCAACCATATAAACAGCTTCTAAACATCAGGTCATATTATGAGACAACATATTCATAAATTGTTTTGTCTGGCGGCAATGGTTATGCTCGCGTCCGCCATGGCTCCGGACGCTTCCGCGCAGCAGGCGCTTTGGAGCGGGGCGCAGGTGGTGTCCCCTCAAATCAATGAGGACAACACGGTGACTTTCAGGTACTCCGGCCCAAATGTTATAAGAGTCCAGGTGACCGGCGACTTTCTGCCGCCACAGAAAATCAGCACTCCGAACGGCGAGTTCGAGGTTCCGGGCATCGCTGAACTGACACAGAATCAGAACGGTGTCTGGGAATATACCAGTGCCCCTCTTGAGCCGGAGCTTTACAGCTACTCTTTCATAGTGAACGGCCAGCGTATGAACGACCCGTCGAATGTCTATCAGATAAGGGATGTGGCCACGGTCACGAGCATATTCATTGTCGGTGGCGGGCAGGCTGATCTTTACAAAGTCAGTGACGTGCCGCACGGGACGGTGTCGAAGGTCTGGTATGACAGCCCTTCGCTTGGAATGAGGCGCAGGATGACGGTCTACACTCCGGCAGGTTATGAAAACAACGGAAAGGCCAGATACCCTGTGCTTTACCTTTTGCACGGAATGGGCGGAGACGAGCAGGCGTGGATGGAGCTCGGCCGCGCCTCCCAAATCCTTGACAACCTCATCGCGCAAGGCAAGGCGAAACCGATGATCGTGGTGATGCCGAACGGCAACGCCTCGCAGGAGGCCGCCCCGGGCGAGACTTCCAACGGCCTCGTCCAGCCACAGTTCAACCTTCCGAAGACAATGGACGGCACCTACGAAACCTCCTTCCCTGAAATCATTGAATATGTTGACTCCCACTATCGTACAATCCGCAAAAAGGAGGGACGCGCGATAGCCGGACTGTCGATGGGCGGGTTCCATTCCCTCCACATCTCAAAGGAATATCCCGGCACCTTCTCGTACATAGGCCTGTTCTCCGCCGCCATATTCCCGGAAAAGAAATCTCCTGTCTATGAGGACTTTGACGGCAAGCTGGCGAGACTTTTCGCCACCAAGCCATCACTTTTCTGGATCGGCATCGGAAAGGATGACTTCCTCTATCAGGCCAACTCCGACTTCCGCAAGAAACTTGATGACGCTGGTTATGAATATTCCTACGTAGAGTCCGACGGCGGCCACATCTGGCGCAACTGGCGCATCTACCTCAGCCGGTTCGTCCCGCTGCTGTTCCAATGACAAACCGGCTTGAAGTGAATCACGCCTATGGACTCAGCCATAGAAATCAGGTTGAGCCTCTATATTGCTGAAATGTAACAAACAACGAATATGAGCGCACTTTCTGTACTGTATATAGTACTCCCGATCCTTGCTGTTTCCCTTTGCCATGCGTTAGAGGTGGTGTTTACCGCCAGACGGTGGGCATCACATCATAGCGCTTCCTCGGATGAGGCGCACCAAAGTTTAGTGAATATCCTCTTCCGGCTTTCCGGAATGAATATGAAGTCATTCCTCATAGCCGCTGGAGCCTGTTTCCTTGCGGTTCTCCTTTCGACCGCCGCATTGTTCGCCGGCGGTTTATGGGCCGAACTCGTCTGGACGACAGTCTTTATGGCATATTCAGTGTGCGCCCTGATAAACCTCGTGCGTGCTGTAACCCTCAAAGGCTATGTTCCTGGACTTGTGACCAGCATTATCTCCGTCCCTCTCATCGCGTACGCGGCATATTCATTATCCCTCGTCTGGCCCTGGTGGGAAATCCTCCTGTTCGCCATCCTCGGTCTTGTCCTCGCCCTCGCCAATCTTTACTTCGCTCAACGTATCGGCCAACGCCAGACTTCCAATTCGACAAAGAATTAAGTTTTATGAATAAGATATTGACCATACTTGCGGCCATCATGATGGCAGTGATGACATCGTGCTCAGTGAAAACCGTAGATGTCGCTTTCGACCCTAATGTCAAGGATTACACTCCGGTTGTCGTTGAAATCCTGAAGTCGCACCCGAAAGGAAACGTGAGGATTCTCTTCGGCAAAGGTGTTTACCCGTTTTACCCGGAGCGGGGGGCGCGGGAGTTCCTGACGCTCTCGAACAACGACAGCGGTGACATGCGCATAGCCTTCCTGATCAAGGACATGAGGAATGTCACGATCGAAGGCAACGGCTCCGACTTCATGTTCCACGGGTGCATGGTGCCGTTCGCCGTCAAGGGGTCGTCCAATGTCACCATCAAGGGTGTGTCGGTCGATTACGACTATCCTTGGACCTTCGAAGGGACGGTTCTCTCCAGCGATCCGGTCAGCAGAAGCTTCACTGTCAAGGTCTTCCCGGACACCAAGTACCGTATCGAAGGCGACAGGCTTTTCTTCGGAGGCTATGACTGGGAGTATCCGATGGGGGAGAGCATCCTTTTCGACCCGAAGACCCACAGACCTTTCTTCGACACCTGCGCCTACGACCACGGCTATTGGTCGGGCGAGATGGGAGCCAGGGATCTCGGCGACGGTGTGGTCGAGTTCACCCGCCTGAGCGCGAGGGACGTTCCGCCTGTTGGAAGCGTCTGGGACGACAAAGGGCCTACTGGACTTAACAGACGTTTCCCGGCGATGGCAGTGCTGTCATCAAAGAATATAAACATAGAGAATGTCCACATCTACCGGAGTGGCGGGATGGGACTGATAGCTGAATATTCAGAGAATATCTCGGTGAAAGGTTTCTCGACGGCCGCTCACGAAGGTTCTCCGAGGATGGTCACCACTTCCGCTGACGCGACCCACTTTGTCAGCTGCAACGGAAAGATAATCCTCGAGGACAGCCTGTTCGAGAGTATGCTGGACGATGCCGCGAACATCCACGGCATCTACATGCTTGTGGATTCTGTGCTGTCATCTAATACTTTACGGGCTCATTTCGGCCATTTCCAGCAGGTGGGGGACCAGTTCGCCGACGAGGGTGACGTGATCAGCTTTGTGGACAAGTCCAATCTTCGTCCGGTCGGCTCCGGCAGGATCAGGAGCATCGACAAGTCCGACCTCAAGGCCTACATCATAGAGACCGATTTCGATCTTGGCGGAGTCGCGGATCCGACGAACATAGCCCTTGAGAACATCTCCAGAGGCGCGGATGTCACGATTCGGAACTGCACCGTTCGCTACAACAGGGCCAGAAGCCTTCTGCTCTCGACCTATGGCGACGTGCTTGTGGAGGACTGTGATTTCGCCTCGCAGATGTCCGGAATCTGTGTCAGCGGTGACGCCAACTTCTGGTACGAGTCCGGAAGGACAAAGAACATCGTGATTAGAAACAACAAGTTCACGGATCTGGCCATCGGCGCGAACGGTCCGCAGGCCATCCTCCAGATCGATCCCGAGATCCCGACCAAGACAAGGGGCAACGACTTCCACTACCACAACAGCGTGACTTTCGCCGGCAACATCGTGGAAACCTTTGACAGCCAGATCATCTATGCCAGAAGCGTCGGGACGCTCGACATCTCTGACAACATATTCATTGATTCCAAGTCTTATGCGCCGCTGTTCCCTGGGCAGCCGGTGATCGACGTGCAGTTCTGCGGCGATGTGACCATCAAAGGCAATGATTTCTCAAAGTGGAAGCCGGACGCCGAGATCAGCATCCACGACTGCGTCAAGGTCGAGAATGACTCCGACCTTCCTATAACAGACAAACCGAATCCTTACCGTGAGCGGAATTGGTAAGGATCCGGTTTTTATGTGATGCCCTTTCTCAAAGGCTATTTCTGAGAAGAGGCCTTGTCTTCGGGTTTGTTTTCAGAGTCCTGTGAAGCGCCTTCGCCAGTTTTCTGCGCCCCTTCCTTGTACTTGAAACGGCGGATCTTGTGCGTGGCCGTCTTCTCGAAGTCTTCCTTCATCGCCTCGACCTCGCCGATCTTGGACTGTTTGCTGACGTGCTTGTTGACATATTCAAGAACCGCCTGCTTCATCGACTGGAGGTTGTCGAAGAACTTGTCCTCGCGCTGTTGGTTCCAGTCCAGCACATTGTCATCGAACTTCACGAGGGCCACCAACTTGCCGTTCCTTTCCACCACGAGTGATTCGTTCACTCCAGAAATGGTGTTGATCACCTGCTCGATCTCCTCCGGGTAGATGTTCTCGCCCGAAGGTCCCACTATCATATTCCCGAGCCTTCCCTTGATGTAGTAGCGTCCCTTGGAATCCTGGCACGCAAGGTCGTTGGTGCGGAACCAGCCGTCGTCGGTCAGCACGGAGCGGGTCCTTTCCGGGTCGCGGTAGTAGCCCAGCATCACGTTGTCACCCTTGGCGACAATCTCGCCCTCGCCCGTCTCCGGGTTCACGTTCTGGAGTTTGACCTCCACGTTGTAGGCCGGCACGCCGATCGACCCGACCACTGTCTTGCCCACGCAGGCGTTCGTGATCAGCGGAGCCGTCTCAGTCAGGCCGTAGCCGATCGCATAGGGGAATCCGGCCTTGTTGAGGAAATCCTCCACGGTTGAGTCCAGCTTCGAGCCGCCGATTCCGAAGAACTTCAGCTTGCCACCGAAGGATGCGTAGAGTTTCTTCCCGATGAGCCAGTATAGGAGTCTCGGCGTGTGTCCCTTCATCCAGGAAAGCACGCGGCTCTTCTCCACCGTCGGAACCACGCTGTTCTTGTAGACCTTCTCGATGATCAGCGGCACGGAGCACATGATGGTCGGCTTGACCTTCTTCATCGTCTGCATCAGGATGCTCGGTGTGGGCGGTTTTTGAATATAATAGACGCAGCCTCCGACGTACAGCGGGTAAAGCACGCTGAACGCCATCTCGTAGGTGTGCGACATCGGCAGGATGGAGAGCCAGCGGTCGTGCTTCCCGGCCTTCTGGGCGTGGTAGGCCGCGATGATGTTCTGGCAGAAGTTGCGGTGGCTGAGCATCACGCCTTTGGCCTTTCCGGAAGTGCCTGATGTGTAGATGATTGACGCAAGATCGTCGGCCTGTGGATCAACACCGTGACCCTCGCAGGTGAAAGCCTTGTCGTCCTTCTTGATGAAGTCGAACGTCTCTATGTCGATCACGAGGGTCAGTTTGTCGATCACCTCCTGACTGAGTTTCTTAAGGAGTCTCTTGGACACGAAGATGGCCTTGCATTCCGAGTGATTGATGATGTTTGTGACCTCGCTTTCCGACGAGTCCGGCAGGATTGGCACGGTCACACGTCCGAAAGGCACGCACGAGAACATCGCAACCGTCCAGTTGGGCATGTTGTTGGAAAGGATGGCTACCTTGTCCCTCGCGCTGATCCCGAATCTGTTGAACCGGTGTGAAAGCTCCAGGCACTTGTGCTTGAAGCTGTCGAAGGTATATTCCTGCCCACCTTCGACGAACCGCGAGAGCGGCCGCTTGGCGTAGTTGTCGGTGGCATATTCAAATAGCTTGGCCAGGGTTGTGACATAGTTCTCCCTGTTTTGGCTGAAAATAGGCATAATAAATTATTCTTAATGAGTGATATAGCCCTCCGGGTGTTTGCCCTCGAAGTGCATTGTTTCGTAGATCGCCTGTATCCTGTCGGTGTCGGCGCGCGCGTCATCCGTCAGCTCAACCTTCTCGCCGATGCTGACGCGCTTGGTCTTCCAGTCGAAGTAGCCCATGTACACGGGACATCCGACCTCTCTGGCGATGAGGTGGTAGCCAGTCTTCCATTTTTTCACGGCCTTTCTGGTGCCTTCCGGGGCGATCGCGAGGTGGAACGTGTCCACCTTCTCCATCTCCTCGATGAGGCTCTTGACCATCGCGGCGGCGCTTCTCCTGTCAACAGGGATGCAGCCGACCTTGCGGAGGAACACTCCGACCGGCCAGAAGAAAAACTCTTTTTTGATCATGACGTGCGCGGTCCGGTCGAACTGTGTATAGAAGAGGTAGGAGACGACAAAGTCCCACACGGAAGTGTGTGGCACACCGAGAATGATGCATTTGCTTTCCGGCGCGGGGCCACCTACCGTGGTCCAGCCCATCTTCTTCAGCAGCCATCCGCAAAATTTAGCCCAACGTGACATAATCAATGAATATTAGATGTTTACGTCTTCAAGTTCCTCTTCGGAACGCAGGTTCGCCCTGATGAAGTTCTGGCGGTCGATCGTGTTGTCGCCCATGTAGAACTCCATGATGTCCGCGATGGATTCCTCGTCGGAGAGCTTCACGAGGTCCAGCCTCATATTCTCGCCGATGAAATCCACGAACTCGTCCGAAGAAATCTCTCCCAGACCCTTGAAGCGGGTGATCTGCACAGAGGTTTTCAACTCCTTGATGGCCGCCTCCTTCTCCTCCGGAGAGTAGCAGTAGCGCCTCTCCTTCTTGTTGGCCACCCTGAAAAGCGGAGTCTGAAGAATATGCACGTGTCCGCGGCGGATAAGATCCGGGTAATACTTCATGAAGAAGGTCAGCACGAGCATCCTGATGTGCATTCCGTCATCATCGGCATCGGTCGCCACGATGATGTTGTTGTAGCGCAGGTTGTCAAGGTCGTCCTCGACTCCCAGGGCTGAGACCAGCAGGTTCAGCTCCTCGTTCTCGGCCACCTTCTTGCGGCTCTCCTTGTAGCAGTTGATCGGCTTGCCGCGAAGACTGAACACCGCCTGGTATTCGGCTTTCCTCACCTTGGTGATGGTACCGCTCGCGGAGTCACCCTCCGTGATGAATATGCTTGTCTGCTCCGCGAGATCCTGCTTGCCTTTAGGCAGCTTGTCACAGAAGTGGAAGCGGCAGTCGCGCAGCTTGCGGTTATAGACATTCGCCTTTTTGTTTCTTTCCCTGGTCTTCTTCTGGATCCCGGCGATTTCCTCGCGCTCCGCCTGGGACTCCTTGATTTTGTTCTCGATGATCGGAACAATGTCCTTGTTGATTCTCAGGTAGTTGTCCAGATTTTTGGCGATGAAGTCATTGACGTACGATCGGATGGTTGGCCCTCGGTCGATTTCTATGGAGCCATCCGGATTCTGCACCTTCTTGCCGTTCCCGTCCGTCTTCTCCTTTTCCCACATATAGGTGGAACCGAGCTTGGTCTTCGTCTGACCCTCGAAGTTCGGCTCCTGAATCTGTATGCTGATCGCTCCTATTATGCCTTGACGGCAGTCCTCAGGAGCGTAGTTCTTCTTGAAGAAATCCTTGAGTGTCTTGGCGATGGCCTCACGGAAAGCGGCCAGATGGGTTCCTCCGTCACGGGTGTTCTGGCCGTTTACGAACGACGCGATGTTCTCGCCGTAGGAGTTGCCGTGGGTCAAGACGACCTCGATGTCCTCGCCCACAAGATGGATCGGAGCATAGCGCGGGGTCTCGGAAAGATTGTCGTTCACAAGGTCCAGAAGGCCGTTCTCGGACTTGTAGGTGACTCCGTTCAGGACTATCGCCAGACCTTTCTTCAGGTATGAGTAGTTCTTGACCATAGTCTCCACGTAGTCCATGTTGAACTCGAAGTTCCCGAACATCGTGCTGTCCGGTGTGAAGACCACGAGGGTTCCGTTCTTCTCGCTGACTTTCTCTTTTCTGTCGCTGCCCACCAGCTCTCCGCGCTCGTAGCGGGCCCAGGAACTCTCTCCTCCTCGGAACGACTCCACGTAGAAACTCTCTGACAGGGCGTTCACCGCCTTGGTACCCACACCGTTGAGTCCGACGGACTTCTTGAAAGCCTTGTCGTCGAACTTTCCTCCGGTGTTCAGCTGGCTGGTGGCCTTGATGACGGAGTTGAGCGGAATGCCTCGTCCGAAGTCCCTGATGGAGACCTGCCTGTCCTCGATGTTGATGAGGACCTGCTTGCCGAATCCGGCGGAGAACTCGTCGATGCAGTTGTCCACGATCTCCTTGAGCAGCACATAAATGCCGTCTCCCGGGTTGGAGCCGTTGCCAAGTCTTCCGATGTACATTCCCGGACGCCGGCGGATGTGTTCGACACCTTCCAGGGTCCGTATGTTGTCGTCAGTGTAGTCGTAGTTCTGTTCTATGTTCGCCATTTATCTTAATCGCATAATCGTACAAAATTACAAAATTTGGCACGCATTAAAAAATAAATATTCTCCTCCTCCGTCCTTCTTGTCCCTCTTGCCCCTTGGAACTCTCTGTCCCATCAGATGCCCTCGAATGTTGACGGCGATTTCAGAACTCTTTCCTGCGATTGTATTACTTGGACTTGAAAAAGTACCTATTAAATGGTAAATTTGCCAATGGAAAGGAATTTGCATTCCTTATGAATATTATGAAGCGTTTGTTTGAAAGTCTCCTTGATGCGAGGGCTCGTCAAACAATTAAACAGCGTGATTTATGAATATATTCAAGCATATTGCCGCCGCGGTGCTTTTGCTTGTGTCCGCCAGCGGTGTCATCGCCGCCCAAGGCTCCGGCAAGGACAACACATTCGGCGGAGTCGTCCAGCTGGACAAGACCGTGCACGATTTCGGGGACATCCTGGTGTCGGACGGCCCTGTGACGGCCACATTCACGGTCAAGAATGTGGGGGAGAAAGCATTGCTGATCTACAATGTCGTATCTTCCTGCGGCTGTACGAATGTGGAATGGACCAGGAAGCCGATCGCTCCGGGTGAGACCGGAACCATCAGGGCCACCTTCAAGAATGACGAGAAGGGAGGCTATCCGTTCGACAAGTCTCTGACCGCATATTTCTCTGGTTTGAAGCAGCCTGTCGTCCTGAGGCTCAGAGGCGTTACCCACGACAAGCAGCTCTCTTTGGGGGAACTTTATCCGATCCGTTTCGGCAATCTGGCCTTCAAGAAAGTGGACATTAAGGGTGGAAATCTGTCTCAAGGACAGCAAAAGAGCGGAACGGTTCTGGTGGCCAATCTCGGAAACAAGCCGTTGTCGGTCAGTTTCTCCGATGTCAGTGAGGGACTCTCGGTAAAAGTGTCGCCGAACCCCGTTCCGGCGCAGTCCACTGCCAAACTGAACTACACGGTCACAGCGGACAGAAACCATTGGGGGAAGAACTATTACTATGCGACTCCGCTGGTGGACGGCCGCCAGTACAAGGCGGTTGTCTCGAAGTCGGCGGAGAAAGAGCCAGTGGCGGCCGGTGCCGAGGCCATCGTGGCTGACCCTAATCCTGAACTCGGAGCCGGCAAGAGCCGCATAGGAATATTCACGTACACGAAAGAGAATTTCTCATCGCTCACGGACAAAGAGCGTAACGAGGGCTCCAATCCGATAGCGGACGAGAGCACATTCTCCTTCGGCAAGGTCAAGGCCGGGGCGAATGTGGACTGCAAGTTCACGTTCACCAACAAAGGCAAGTCTCCTTTTCGAATATATAAGGTGGATTCAGAGAGCTCGCACGTGAAGGCGCAGGCTTTCGCGGATGTTCCCGCAGGCGGCAAAGGTGACCTGAAGGTGACTTTCGACACGAAGGGATTCCCGGCAGGGGAGTGCCTGATAGTCTTGACCTTGACCACGAACTCACCTCTCCGTCCCATCATCAACCTTTATCTCACCGGCTGGGTGACAGCGTAGCAGACCATGATCATTTCCGTTTTACTTGACGCTTTGCGTGGCGCTGTCCTGATCTCCGGCTTGGTGGTCGTCATGATGATGATCATCGAGTCTTTCAATGTGGAGTCGGACGGCAGGATATTCAGATCCCTCAAGAAATCAGGTTTCGCCCAGGTCCTCGTCTCCGCTTTGCTCGGTTCGGTACCCGGTTGTGTCGGAGGTTTCGCCGCCGTGTCGCTCTACACGCACAGGATGCTGAGTTTCGGCGCGTTGGTCGCTATGATGATCGCCACGGCCGGGGATGAGTCGTTTATGATGCTGGCTTTGTTCCCAGGCAAGGCCGCTCTGCTGTTCCTTATCCTTTTTGTGCTGGCCGTTGTGACGGGACTGCTGATCGACAGATTCTCGTCCGGTGACAAGCCGCTGCCAACCCGTCTTGAGGATTCCTTTGAACTTCACGGAGACGGATGCGAGCATCAGGACGGACATCATCACAAGGAAGGAAGACATTTCGGCAGGACAAGAATATTAATGTTCTTTGGGGTTGTGATATTCATAGCCGCCCTGCTGCTTGGCCTCCTGGAGGAAGGAGGTGAGGCAGAGGGACTTGCCGTTTTTGACGAGGAGTGGACTTTCTGGCTTTTCGGTGCTCTAAGTCTTGTAGTGTTGGGGGCGCTGCTTTTCGCCTCCGACCACTTCGTCGAGGAGCATCTTTGGGAGCATATTGTCCGCAAACATCTTCCGAGCATATTCGCATGGACTTTCGGGGTGCTCCTGGTCATCGGAATCCTGTTCAATTTCATCGACCTCTCCGCGTGGATCAGCGACAACACCGCGCTGATGATTCTGCTTGCGATTGTGGTCGGCCTGATTCCTGAGTCGGGTCCGCATCTAGTCTTTGTGACCCTGTTCGCCAGCGGTGTAATCCCGTTCCCCGTCCTGCTTGCCAATTCCATCGTGCAGGACGGCCACGCATCCCTCCCTCTTCTTGCCGACAGCAAATCCTCCTTCTTCAAGGCAAAAGCGATAAAAGTCGGAATCGCCCTCATAGTTTTTGTGGTATGGGGTTTGATATTGTGATTTTTAAGATTTATATTTGCATAATGTTTCCGGCAATCCGGAGGCAGACAAAAGGAAAACAATTTTATTTTAGTGAATTATGGCTTACAAGATTTCAGAAACTGATTGCGTAGCTTGCGGAACTTGCGCAGGCGAGTGCCCTCAGGGCGCTATCCACGAGGGTGACGTTTACACCATCGATCCAAACGCCTGCATCGACTGCGGCACTTGCGCTGACGCCTGCCCGATGGGCGCCATCCACCCGGCAGAGTAATCGGACATAGCAAGATTCCAGAGAGGACGACTGCAACTCACAGTCGTCCTCTTTTTTGTGCGTACTACTAGGTAATATTTTTTACCCGCTCCCTGTCAGTATTTTACAAAACACCATTTTACAGAACACCATTTTGCAAAACACCTTCAGCCACATAGCCTACCTATGCCCGCAGAGACCGTGTCGGGCTGAAAAACTTGAAGCCAAAGTCACAAGTTTTTCACGTCAAAGTGCCTTCCAGATGCTTCTGGCCAGCTTTGGACTGAAAGCGTTTCGTAAAAAAACTTAACCTTCCGCATGCCGCCGAAAGCCACCTTGAAGCATCCTTCTGGTAGGGAGGTGGGCCGTTGATGTCAGGGGGAGTCCGTCGCCAGTCTCACGAAGGTGCCGACCGGATCCGACACGACATCGTTCATCATCACGCCGGACAGACCACCCTTGAAAAAGAAAAAAGGTAGCTATGCCGAAAATACCGCCAATTCTTTACCAACTTATTTTTTAACGCTTACTAAGTAACCTTCAAAAAATAATCTGCCTCATCTTAAGGAATCTTTTCGGTCTATATCTGTTTTCTCATCAGTCATGTGCCACCGGCACACTCCTTCTTCGAAAATAGATCTATCCTCGAAAATCTTCTCCTAATCTGAGGCAGGTTATTTTTTTCACGTTACTAAGCCGGAAATTGGTCGCAGAGAATCCGGAGGAGGACGGAGGCGAGAGGATTGGGGGCTTCCGGGCCTCAAGATGCACGTCAAGAGTGAGGCTCGGAAGAGTGACGGGAATAATGGTGAGATCCAGCGGTACGGCAGGAAGCGGAAGCAGTCCGATGATGTCAGGGGAGTTCATCACCAGCTTCACGATGGTCTCGGCTGAATTCGACACGACAGCCATGCGGGCCTTCAGGTACAATGGCAGGATCTCTGAATATATCTACGGAACCGCAAGCCTGGCGCTCTGCGGAAGATCTAACATCTTATGTAGGCTCGGAAGTTGAGAACTATGGAGAGGTTGTTGTGACTGACGATAAGAACATATGCGCTGCCGGATATGCGAGCTACTGTCTTACTCCAGACGGCAAATTGACATTATGTCCGTCTTTCCCCTCTGTTATAGGTGATCTTAAGATGTCCAGTTTTATTGATGTGTTGAATAGTCCGCACCTTGCTTTTTGGAAAAAAGCGAAGCACATCAATCACGCTTCAACTCTCCCGTGAACTTTTTCAGTTCGAGAGTTCGTGTTTCGTCTTTCTTGATGAGTTCTTGTATTTCGGCATTAGTCATAATCGTCGTCACCTTTGTCTTTGCATATTTATGAAAAGTTATTGAAGATTTGGGACTTGGAACAGATCTATTTCTTTAGGAGTCTTTTCCACCTCCTATCCGTAGTTGGTAAAGTGGGACGGAAGTTTGAATATACCCATGCAGATTTTTGGCGGCATCTCATCAGGATTCCGGATAAAATGACTACCTTGCGAAAAATACTGCGGTTTCAATGACTGATAAGGAACGTGACGAACTCAAAGAGGTGATCAGGAAAGATTACCCGGGAATCTCGGAGGCGGAAATCTCATTTATGGTTTCGTTCTTCGAAATGATGCAGGCTAAGACAGCGGCATATTCAACTGTGGGTGCCAGTGAGACGGCCACTTCAAACACTAAGAATAGCCAAGGGACTGGAAATGCCGGAGGAGCCAAAGGCAGGAAAAAATCAAAGGCCGACCGGCTGGTGGACTCAAGCAAACCATCGAAGACTTACATATTATACGCTTCCATCGAACAATGTCCTGTCAAGGTGTTCAGACGGATAAAAGTGCCGTCAAACCTTTGGCTTGGGAATCTTGGAAAGATATTCATCACTGCGTTCGGTTGGGCCGGTTATCATCTCTCACAATTCACCAAAGGCGATGTGTACTATACGTCCAGAGACAACATTGATGAAAGAGATAGTTTCAATTTTGGTTGTAGAAACAGGCATATTGACGAGATGACCGTCACCGTCGCGGATGTTCTGCCGCAAAAAGGCTGCACAATCTCTTTTGAATATGATTTCGGAGATGGCTGGATCCACAATGTCAGGGTCTCATCGGTCAGTGACGAGCCTCTCCGGGGCGAGGATATATGTGTGACATCAGGCAAAGGAGCCTGCCCACCGGAAGATGTCGGGGGTGTGTGGGGCTATGCGCAAATGCTTGACATCCTGTCCGGGAAGGTTGATGACCCGGAGGAGAAGGCCTCATACGAGGAATGGCTCGGACTTCAGGAAGGAGAGACCTATGATCCTGAGGAATTTGATTTGGAGATCGCAAACGAGGATGTCGAAGACCTTGTCGCCTTGATCCTCAAAGGCAAGGAAGACTCTCGATAGAATCAATGGATCAGGAACATATTAGGTTGGTTTTTAAGCCGGATACTGGTCACAAAGAATGCGGTGGAGTGCTGTTGCGATGTGATTGGATGGTTCGAGGGCTTCTAAATGAACGTCAAGGGTGAGGTCAGGAAGAGAGACGGGAAGCGTGATGAGGTCCTGGCGTGTGGCAGGATGGGGGAGCAGGCCGATGATGTCTGGGGAATCTGCGACCAACTTCACGATGGCTTCGGCAGAATCCGACACGACTGCCACGCGCGCCTTCAAATCAAGCGGCAAAATCTCTGAATATATCTTCGGAACCGCAAGCCTGGCGCTCTGCGGAAGGTCTTTCAGGTCTGTCGTTTTTGAATATGTCGGATTGGAGCTTACCGCCGATGCCGTCACGCTGAACAAGAACGTGCCGATGTCTTCGAACGATGGCTCTGTTACGTGCCTTTGGGCGTAAATCCTTATGTCTGAATTATTTCCGGAAGATTCGCTGCGGATGGAGAAAGTCAGGGACGGATTGAAGGCCAGAAGTTTTGAAAGCGCCTGGGGGAGAATATGGCTGGCGATGAATCCGTCAGCGGAGAGTCTGACCGGCTTGTTGGCGGAGAGTTTGCCCTCCGGCCCGAACATCTTTTCCGTCGCCGTGTACCAGTAGAGGATCCTCCCGGCATATTCCTTGAACGCCGCGCCTTTCGGAGTGAGCGTGACGGAGCCTTTTCTCCGGAGAAACAGTTCCGCGCCGAGGCTCTTCTCAAGCTCCGCGATGTTCTGGCTGACAGCCGGCTGCGACACACCAAGCGCCTTGGCGGCCAAAGTGAAGCTGCCCTTCTCGGCCACCGCCATGAATATTCTCAGTCTGAAATCCTCCAGAACCCCTTCCCGGTAACATTTTGTAGACATATTCACAAAATTAGCCAGTTTTGTGAATATAACCAACGAGGATGACAAAAAAGTCACCCTCGTCGGTAATTGGTAAGCGTCTGGTTATCCTTAAGTAATCCTTTAAGACAACAAGTTGGTGAAGCGTGTCATCTTAAGGGATCTTTTCTTGGCCTGCGGCCAGGGGATCGGGCTTCGTTGATGTTTCTCTGGACGCCTTCGTCGCCGACGACGAGATAGTCATTACCATCGATCAGTAGGCCGCGGCCTCTTTTCTCCTCCTGGTTCTTCTTGTTGTCAACATTCACGCCGATGACCCGGCCGCCATGGAAGGAGGAGATGTCATCAAAGATGGTATGGCCGACGATGATGCGCTCGACCGTGTAACGCTTCAGAATCTTTTTCAGGTCCTTGCTCTTTATCGGATTGTACTTCTCGTCTGTCCTTACCAGCCCACGGTACCAGAGCGGCCCCTCGTTCCCGTACAGGAATCCGGTCAGCGGAGAAAGCGCTTTCCGCTCGCTCTTGCTCATGAAGAGAGCCTTGCTTATTTCCTCATTGACCTGAGGTACAGACAGATCCTCGTCATAGAACATTCTGCCCAGCCCGGCATGAACGTACAGGTCAGTTCCGATGATCTCGATCGTGTTGCGTGTCTCAAGCCAGCGTCCAAGCTCGGTGTCTGGACCGAAGAGCTGAGGATATCTCATCCCCAACTCCTCCGCCAGACTCTTGTACTTCTCCTTCGTGTAGCGAAGGTCGTCCGCCAGAACCATCGTCTCATGGTTGCCCAGAAGGAACGAGACGCGTCCGCCGGCTTTCTCCGCCTCGTCTTCCAGCTTGTAGACCAGCCAGAAGATCTGGGTCGCGTCTTTGCCCCTGTCAAAAATGTCACCGATGATGACCAGATGATTCCCGCCGAAGCTCCAATGCAGGTTCTCGTCAATCACTCCGTTGCCGCGCAGCAGGCTGACGACGCAATCCATCCTGCCGTGAGGGTCGGACATTACAAACACCTTTTCGGAGCGGGGAGCCTTCCACACGGGACGGCTGACCGGATGAAGCCTCACTTCGAACGGATAGTCCCCGTTATGATCCGTGACGCGGAAGCTGAAGTCCTCCGGCAAGGTCTCGTAGGTCCGGTCGATGACGTTCTTGTCCTTGTCCACACTTATGACCCTGGCGCTGCCGTCCGGACGATAGAGGATGTAAGGCCCGTCTATAGACAGGGCTGCGTTCTCCTTCTGGCTTTCCTTCTTCTCTTCCGGCAGATAATTCGCGGCTGGTGTGCCCGAACTACTTATCAGGACGAGCGCCGACAAGGAAAGCAGCAGTCCTATGAATCTATTTCTCACGTTCTTTTCCTTTTTCATGATGATGCGGTCGCCTTAGTTCAATGCTGTTCATATTCCGGATTCTGAACCATGTTCTCGTTGTATTCCATCTCGTGGATCGGTACCGGCAGCACAATCTTGTAGTAATTCCAGTCGAAAGACCGGGCTTCTTCGGGAACCTCGCTCAGGTAGTCCTTACGCTCGACCTTCCTGTTGTTCCTGATCAGGTCAAAGAAACGTTGTCCTTCTCCCCAGAACTCTATGCGGCGCTGCTCCAGTACCAGATCCAAGGTGATGGACTTGTCCGCCAGATCATCCAGATCCTCACCCGTACGTGCGTAGACCGGCTTTAGGTAAGCTCTAGCGTTCGTGATGTCATTGTTCTTCACGGCTGCCTCGGCGGCGTTCAGATAAAGTTCCGAAAGGCGGAACACCGGAACATTGGCGTCCTCATAGCTCTTGTCTCCCTGAGCCGGATACTTCAGGCAATACGGCTTCTTGCTGCTTGCGGCCGACACCATCTGGCGACGTACATCCTTGGATTTTCCCTTCAGGTATTTCTTCCAAAACTTGTCGGTCGCTATCATATTGTACTTTGTGCAGATGTAACCGATTGACGATTTGCCTGGACTGTCCGTGGTAAGGTTCACAATCTCGAACAGCAGCTCGCTGTTGAAAGGCGTGGCCCATATTTTGGCATATTCTTCATTCGTCCACAATCTGTAGCCTTGCTTTTCGGCTCCTTTGATGGCTTCGGTGGCTACCTTGTAGGCCTCGCTGTCCTCTCCTTTGTAAAGGTAGACGCGGCTCAGCAGTGTCATCGCCGCCCATTTGTTGATCTTACCCTCCTTCTTGACAGGCCGCAGCAACCCCACCGCCTCGGTCAGATCCTCGATGATCCTCTTGTAGCATTCGGCTGTGGTGTTGCGTGACGGCTTGATGTTCTTGTCGTCCACCACATTGTCCATTATAGGCACTGCCAGTGAGGCTCCGTTGTCCTTAAGGTAAGGGTAGCCGTAGAGGCGCGTCATGTCAAAAAGCATCAGGGCGCGGATGGCCAGAGCCTCTCCCTTGAGGTCATCGTGGTACACTTGCTCTGTCAGCTTCTCCATCTTCGGAGTGATGATCACCCTGTCAGGCACCAGCTCGATTCTGTCAATGTCCCGAAGCAGGATGTTCAGGTTCTTGGCTATGCCGTAATACACGCTCCAGAAGCCGCTAGGACCGTTTGTCTTGTTGTACTTGAATGTGTAGTAGCTCACATTGGTGCTGGATGATTTGTAGCACTTCATGTCATCTCCCGTCAAGTCGCCGTAGCACATCATTGTGGCCCCGTAGTAGCTTGAGGACTGCATGCCGCTGTAGGCTCCGTTCAGGACAAATTCGAAGTCTCTTAGCTCGGTCAGCGAACCCTCGGTCTCGATCTCGGTGGAAGGCTGAAGATCCATCCAGTCATTTCCGCAGCCGCCCATCAATATGGCGGTAAGCAGGCTGAAGGTTATGAGTTGTATCTTTTTCATATTCATGTTCATTGAGTTATATTAAATCAGTTAGAATTTGACTTCAAGGCCAAAGGTGTATGTCCGCATAGGTGGCGTCTCCCAGCTTGGCGAGGAGCCTGATTCCGGGTCAAAGTAGTCATTCGCGGCCCACGTCAGCAGATTGTTGCCCGCCGCGTACAGCCGGACCTTGTCAATGCCTATTCTCCGTGTCCATTCCTTCGGCAGTCTGACTCCGAAGGTCAGGTTCTTCAAGCGAACGTAATCGCCGCTGAACAAGCGTCTTGTCGTGGCGTAGTCGGACATGGAGACCGAGCGTCCGATCATGAAGCGTTCGATGTCGGTCTTGTCGCCCTCTTTCTGCCAACGCTTCCTGTAATAGGTCGGGATGTTCAAAGTACCGTTGCCGCCGTGCTCGAGTTTGCCGGCCGTACCGTTGTACCTCCAGGCACCGAATGAGAAGTTCAGATTGAAGTTGAGGTCGAACCATTTGTAAGACAAACTGTTGCTGAATCCTCCCGTGATGGTTGGATCCGCGCATTGCAGGATCACCTTTTCCGCCGCGCGCGGGTCCTTGGTCTTGTCTCTGTTCAACTCTCCGTTCTCATCCATGGAGTTCTTGTAGAACATCGGCTCGCCGTCCTCCGGGTCAATACCGGCGAATTCTATCATGTAGTAGGTAGAATATGGCAGGCCGACCTTGTGTATGTTCACTCCGCTGGTCACTTGTTTGAGATTGCCGTCAAGCTTCAGTATCTTGTTGGCGTTGTGTCCGAAGTTGAGGCTGCTGCTCCAGTGGAAATCCTTCGTCTCTATGTTCGTGGAGCGCAGTTCCAACTCGTAGCCCTTGTTCCTCAGCTTGCCGATGTTCGAGAGGTAGCTGGAGAAGCCGGTCGCCAGAGACAGAGGGCGGCTGTAGAGCAGATCCTTGGTTGTTCGCACGTAGTATTCAAACGTGACCCTCAGTCGGGAGTCGAAGAAACCCAGGTCAATGCCGGAGTTGAAGTTGTAGTTCGTCTCCCAGGTCAGTTCCTTGTTCTCCAGCTGCGACTGCGAGATACCCGGGTTGTTGTTGTAGTTGCTGGTAAGGCTGCTCAATCCAAGGTAGCTGTAGTAAGAGGATGGAAGGGTTCCGTTGACTCCGTATGACACCCTGAGCCTCAAGTCGTTCATCCAGTCCTGTACCGGTTTCATGAAATTCTCCGAGCTGACTCTCCACGCTCCGGAGACCGACCAGAAGTTGCCCCAGCGGTTTTCTCTCGCAAGGCGGGAACTGCCGTCCGTCCTCCAGCTCGCACCCAGATAGTACTTGCTGTCGTAGTCATAGTTGGCCCGGGTGATGTACGAAACGATGCGCGTCGCCATGTCGGAACCACCCATGCTCTGGTAAACCACGCCATTGTTTACCTCTGGCTTGTCCCAGCGCGCGAAGTTGGAGATCGTGACTCCCAGTCCGTCGGACTCCTTGTCGTTGATCTCGTAACCGGCCAACAGATCCAGATTGTGCTTTTGCCTTATCCTTGTCTGATAGGTCAGGATGTTTGACCAGGTCATGTTCGTGATGTCATTATAGTCCTTGCTGAAACGTCCGTTCTCATCGTCGCCGTCGCTGGTGCGTGGATCCTTCCATGAGCGGGACTTGTTCATCACGAAATCATAGCTGAACGTCGATGCGAACCGCAATCCTTTCCAGATGTCGATGTTGGCGAAGACTGTGTTGAAAGCGCGGGTGGCATATTCCTTTTTGAAGTTGTAGGAATTGGACAGCATAGGGTTGCGGTCGTCCAATTTGATAAGGTCGCGGTTCCATGTGCCGTCCTCGTTCCATACCGGGTCTGAAGGGGTCGCGCCGTTACGTGTGCCGTAGATAGGGGAAGTGTAGGCCCGGCCTTCGGAGTAGGTGTCCTGGTTCACTTTTGAGAACTGCACCCTCGCTCCTACATTCATCCATTTCGTCATCTTATAGTCGACGTTCAGACGCGCGGTCACACGCTCCAGGCCGGAGTTTATGGTGACTCCCTCGTGCTTCATGTATCCGATGGAGGTGTAGTACTTGATCTTGTCGTTGCCGTGGGAGGCGGAGAACTCGTAGTTCTGATGACTGCCTTTCCTGAAGAGGTAATCATCCCAATTGGTGAATCCGCACCAAGGCACCGGCGCGTACCGGTCGATGTTGGCGTCAGCGTAGGCGTGCGCCTCGTTATCGGTCATGCCCGGGTGAAGGCTTACCCCATCGTCGCCTTCCACCACTTTACCATTGTAGGTCAAGGCGTAATTCCTCAGACCTTCATGGATCATGTCCCTTCGCTCCTTGCCGTCCATGATCCGGAGATAAGGCATGGCGAAGTCGGAGAAGCCCCAGTCGGTTTTCAAAGTGAAGACCGGTTTTCCCGATCTGCCCTGCCTGGTGTTGATGATTATGACACCGTTGGCGGCTCTGGAGCCGTAAAGCGAGGCTGCGGCGGCGTCTTTGATGACCGTGATGCTCTCGATGTCCGAGGTGTTCAATGTTGACATCACGTCAAGACCGGAATCACTGCCGGACGCTCCGATGTTTCCGGACAGCACAGGTACTCCATCCACCACATAGAGCGGAGAATTCGAGGCATTGAACGATCCCATGCCGCGGATACGTATGGATGTCGAGGAACCGGGTATGCCGGATGCGTTGCTGACCCCTACTCCCGGAGCCGCTCCCTCCAGCATCTGCTGGAATGAAACGTTAGGGACATCCTTGACCTCATCCGTCTTCACTATGCTGGCGGAACCGGCGTAGGCGGATTTCTTGAATGTACCGTATCCTGTCACGATGACTTCCTCCAGCAGGGTGGTGTCTTCCCTCAAGGTGATCCTTACATCATCACCGGGTGCGACGGACACCTCGCGTGTGGTGAAACCGATGTAGGACACGGCCAGCGTGACCTCCTTGTCAGCCACGTCCAGGTGAAAACCGCCGTTAAGGTCGGTTATCATGCCGTTCTTCGTTCCTTTCACGACCACGTTGGCTCCGATTATCGGCTCGTTGTTGATGTCGGTGACCTTGCCCGTGATCCGGTGGCTTTTCTCCTCAGCCACCTCGGTCCGGACTGTCACGGGCTCCGCCTTCCTTATGGCGATCACCCCGTTGTGAACCTTGTAGGTCAACCCGCTGTTCTGTAGACATTTGTCAAGAACATCGGAGAGAGGCTCGTTCTTCACGTCCAGGCTCTCCACCTTGACTTTCTCAGCGTCGCTCGTGCTGTAGATGAAAGTGAAGTCGGTTTGTTTCTGGATCTCCCAAAGAACCTCATTCAGAGTCGCGTTCCTGAATCTTGCGGTGACAGTGGCCTGTCCGGTCACTGAGGCGCTCGCCAGCAGGGAAGGCAAGAAGCATAGGGCGAGCGTCGCGACGAGAAGGCATTTTCCAAATCCTCCCGTCCGGTTGGTATTATGTGGTTTTTTCATATAAATTGGATTAATGATTTATGAATATTCTGACGGTCTTTCCTTTCACGTCGACGGAGACCCTGCCGGTCTGTTCCAGCAACTCCACCAGCGGTGTTATGTTGTCGTAGCGGTTGACGTAGCAGCCGAATCGCAGGTCTTTCGCAGCCTTGTCTGCGTAGATCACGTCCATGTCGTACCAGCGTCCAAGGGTTTTCATGATGTCTTCCAGCCTCTGGTCCCTGAAGTTGATCTTTCCGTTTATCCAAGAGGTGTAGAACGAAGTGTCAACGTTGCGAACCTCGATCCCGTCGCCGTGCCGGGTGACGGTGGCCTGCTCGGACGGCTTGAGGACTATGGCCTCACCTTTTTCCGTCCGTACCCTTACCGAGCCGCTGACAAGTGTGGTCCGGCAATCCTCGTCCTCGTAGGCGGAAATGTTGAATGAGGTTCCCAGCACTTCGACCGTCATGCCCTTTGTCTTGACCATGAACGGCTGCCCTGTCCTGCTCACCTCGAAGTAAGCCTCGCCCTCCAGTTCGACCATGCGGACATCTTTAGCGAACCGGGCCGGAAAACGGACGGAACTCAAGGAGTTAAGGTACACCTTGCTCCCGTCGCTCAGCGTCAAACGGTACTCTCCACCTTGCGGCACGCTTACCTTATTGTAGGCGAGTCTGCCTGACAGCCGGCCTTCGCCGCCGGCGTAGTGCAATGCGGCGGAATCAACTTGTATGACCGTGCCGTCCTTTTCCTTCAGTTCCGTTCCGCAGGATGATTTCAGGTCGAAGGTCTCCCCGTTGTCCAAGGTAAGGGTCGCTTTATTGCCGCCCGGCATGATCTGCTCCATCGAGCGGGCCTCCAGATAGCGCGTTTCGTTGACTTTGTTCTTATGTACCACGAATATGCTGATGGCCGCGGCTGCGGGAAGTATGATGGCGGCAGCGTACTTGCATACGTTCAGCATCCGGTGTCTGGCGCATTGCCGCCGGATTTTCCGCTGCACTCCGATCCAGCCGGCCTCCGTACTGAAGTCCTGTCTTTTCTGTATGTTCCGCGTCATGTTCCCTTCCTGGCAGATTTCCTGAAAGAGACGCTCGTTCCCGGCGGATTCATTTCTCCACCGCGTCAGTTCCGCCTCCTCTGTCTCGTCTGTCTTTCCGGACAAATGCCTGGCTATGAGCCTGGCGACATGGAAAAGATTGGTCATGATAGTCACCTGTGTTAAAAATTACAGTAATATAACAGGTGAACCCGTGAACAGGGTGTATCGTTTTAGGAAAAAATCACATAAAAAAGAAGAGCAGGAAATAGTAATCCTTCAGATAGTCGCGCAGCTTGCGGTAGGCGATCTTCTTTTGGGAGTGTACGGTTTCCTTCGAGATGCTCAGCTCTTCCGCTATCTCCGGGTTTGTCTTTCCCTCAAGGGTCAGCAGAATGATGCTTCTCATCCCGTGGGGTAACGAGTCGATGGCTTCCTGAAGGATGCGATAGGTCTCCTCGACGATGACCTTGTCGTGAAAGAAAGCGTCTTTGTGCGAGTCCATCACTTTCCTGGCATATTCACTCTTCACCTTGGAATGTTCCAGCTCATTCAGGGATCTGTTCCGCACGGAGGTGTAAAGGAATGATTTTATCTGATGAATATAGGTGAAGCCATCCCGCGACTGCCACAGCTTTACAAAGCAGTCCTGCACGATGTCTGCCGCCAGCAGGTCGTCACAGACATATTCATTGGCGAACATGCACAGGGTGACGTAATATCTGTCAAATAATTGACGAAAACTACTCTCGTCAGCCAGTTTGAAGATTATGCCGTCTGTCTTGTGGGTCACGTGTGGTCTTTTTGGATGACAAACTTACATAATAATCGGCGGATTTCCTAAAGCGAGTGTCTGTTCCTGGTCGCTTCATTGATGGTATAATTATCGAAAATCGTAAATATTTTTTGGAATAACGAGAATTTTGATGTAAGTTTGCCTTGTTGAAAAAATAGAATGAGATGTCGATTATAGTGAATGTTGACGTGATGCTGGCCAAGCGGAAGATGTCTTCCGCCGCGCTTGCGGAAAAGATAGGCATAACGCCGGCCAACCTCTCCATCCTCAAGACGGGGAAGGCCAAGGCCGTCAGATTCTCCACGTTGGAGGCGATCTGCCGGGCTCTGGACTGCCAGCCGGGGGATGTCCTTGAATATTCAGAAGAACAACAATAATCTAATAAGGATTCAGTTATGAAAAGATTTTTGATTCTGGTCTCCGCTTTCCTTCTGGGCGCGTCGGCGTTCGTGGCAAGCGCTCAGATGCAGCAGTTGCCGAATGACCCGGCGGTCAAGGTCGGAAAGCTGGAGAACGGTCTGACCTATTACATCAGACACAATGACAAGCCGGCCGGCAGGGCTGAGTTCTATCTCGCCACCAATGTCGGAGCTATTCAGGAGACACCTGACCAGGACGGTCTCGCGCACTTCCTTGAGCACATGTGCTTCAACGGCACGAAGAACTTCCCGGAGAAGGGCATCCTTAACTGGCTTCAGAGCATCGGAGCCTCATTCGGAGGCAACGTGAACGCTGCCACAGGCATTGACCAGACCACCTATATGCTCAATAATATTCCTTTGGTAAGGGAATCGGTGGTGGACACCTGCCTTTTGATCCTGCACGACTATTCGCATTTCGTGACGAATGATCCTGCCGAGATTGACAAGGAGCGTCCGGTGATCATCGAGGAGAGACGTTCCCGCAGGAACGCAGGCTGGAGGACTTTCGAGAAGTCTCTTCCTTACCTCTATGGCGACACAAAGTACGCCACCTGTACCCTGATCGGAAGCAAGGAGAACCTTGAGACATTCAAGCCTGAGAGCCTTGTGAACTTCTACAAGACGTGGTATCGTCCTGATATGCAGGCAGTCATCGTTGTGGGTGATGTTGACGTGGATGCAGTCGAGGGAAAGATCAAGTCGATATTCGCTGACATTCCGGCCGCCGTCAACCCTAAGGCTAAGGAGAAGATTCAGTTCAAGGAGTTCACCGAGCCGCGTGTGGCTGTCATCACTGATCCTGAGACCACTTCATCGTCCGTTGAGATGGTTTGGGAAAGCGAGGCAAGGGACGAGGCTCTCAATTCCACTTCCGCTGGTCTTATGATGGATCTGATAGAAAGCGTTGTTCAGTCCGTAATGAGCGAGCGTTTTGATGACATCACCTCCAAGGCTGACGCGCCATACCTCTACGGTAGTTTCGGTTTCGGGAAACTTTGCGAGGTCATCGAAGGCGCTGATGCCAATGTCGCCCTGAAGGAAGACAACATTCTTGGCGGATTCAAGGCTTTCGTGACCGAACTTGAAAGAATGAAGAGATACGGCTTGACTGAAGCCGAGGTAGGCAGGGCTAAGGACAAAATCATCGCTGTTTATGAGAAGGCGGCCAACAGCGCCGAGACCAGAAAGAACAGCGAGTTTGTCAACCCTCTGATCAACAACTTCTTTGGTAACTATGCGTATATGGAGCCGGCCACCAAGCTTGAGTTGGTGAAGGCCATATTGGCTCAACTTAACGCACAGGTGATGAACCAGGTCCTTGCACAGGCTTTCACCGGAGAGAACAGTCTCGTAGTCATCTACAGCGGTCCTGAGAAGGAAGGCATCGCCACACCTACCGCAGAGCAGTTGCTTCAGGTGGTCGAGGATGTGAAGAAATCCGAGATCGAGGCACCGGCTGAGGAAAAGGCCAGTGAGCCGCTTATGGATCCTTCCTCATTGGTGGGCGCAAAGGTGAAGAAAACCAAAACGACACTCTATGGCGCGACAGAATGGACTCTTTCCAATGGCGTGAAGGTCGTTGTGCTGCCTACAGACTACAAGAAGGATCAGATACTGTTCTCGCTCTACAAGAACGGTGGCGAAAGTCTTATCGCTACCGAGGATCTTCCTTCATTCGACGGCAGCATCTACAGTGTGTTCCAGAACGCTCAAGGTTTGTCAAAATTCAAGGGAACAGAACTTTCCAAGATGCTTTCCGGAAAGATGGTGAGTGTCAGTCCTTTCATAGATGATCTTTATAACGGAATCTCCGGAAACTCTTCCGTGAAGGATCTTGAGACAGCGTTCCAGCTTCTCTACCTTGAGTTTATGGAGCCTCGCTTCGATCAGGAAGAATTTGACAACGCCATCGCCCAGATCAAGGCCGTTCTTCCTAATCTCGTGAACACACCTAACTTCGCTTTCCAGAAGAGATTCAACAAGGTTCTCTACAACGACAACCCAAGAAATGAGGTGCTTTCTATGGAGAAACTTGAGAAGGTCAACCTCCTGACCATCGAGAAGAACTATCGCAGGCTCTTCGCCGATGCTGCCGGTGCCACAATGGTGATTGTCGGTGATGTCAGTCTTGACACTCTCAAACCTTTGGTAGAGAAATATATCGGATCTCTTCCAAAGGGCAAGAAAGCCGCCAAGTGGGCTGATGTGCAGCCGCAGCTTGTCAAGGGCAAGGTCGTGGATGTCTTCGACCAGAAGATGGAGACTCCGCTGACAACCGTCCTTCAGGTCTATAGCGACTACCGTCCGTTCACCGTCAAGGAGCAGACTCTTGCCAGCGCTGTCAGCTACATCCTCGACCAGATCTACACCGACACTCTCCGTGAGGACGAAGGCGGTACTTATGGTGCGTCCACCGTGGCTAATGCCCGCAAGGATCCTAACGGGAGGTATCTTCTTCAGGTTTACTTCAACTGCAAGCCAGCCCTTGCCGAGAAGCTCAGGGCTCTGGCTCAGGACGGTTTCAGGAAACTCGCCGAGGAAGGCCCGACCGATGAGCAATTTACAAGGACAGTCGAGCATTTCAAGAAGAATGTCCCTGAGAGCCGGATCAACAACTCCTACTGGCTGTCAGACCTGCTCCGCTACTTCCGCGGCGGCTACGACTACGACAAGGAGTGGGAGGCCGCCATAGGTGGCCTGACCAAGGAGTCCATCCGTGACGCCGCCGCCAGACTCTACAACTCCGGCAACTTCGTCGAGGTTGTGATGATGCCAGGCGAGACCTCCGAAGCCGAGTAATGAATATATTCCCGGACATTCCGTCCGGATTAACGACAAAGAGGACGACTTAATCAGTCGCCCTCTTTGTCGTTAATAAAATATTCAAATCCTAATTTTACCTCAAGGCCTCAATCTGTTCAGAAGACAGCCCCGTGGCAATCTTGATCTGATCAGTGGGTAAGCCCAAAGACAACAATGACTTTGCGACCTCCGCCTTGCCTTGTTCGGAACCTTCCTTAAAGCCTTTGCGGTAACCTTGCTGCTCGGCACCCTTGATGTACGGGCGCATTTCTTTTTCTGTCATCATATCACTGAAATAGTTGTCAATCTCCTTGTCGTCAAGGCCGCTGACGCGCATCGCTCTTTCCAATTTATTGAACACGGCATCTTTTTCAGACCTCGATTTGGCAAATATAGTGAAATTCCTGAATATCCTGCACCATCCTGCGATGGGACTGTCATATTCATCATTGTATCGCATAACTCTTGGCAATTCAAGAAGAAAGAACGACATTTGGCCACCAAAAGGCTCTCCGGTTTCGATTTCCTGAGTACGATAATGATAGAGGATCTTGTCATCAGGGGAATTCGGATGTTCGTCCTCGTAATTCATAATGCAGATAACCTTGACCGGAGCCAGAACATAGTCTTCATCTCCACGTTTGATCTGCCTTGTCACAAGTCTTGATCCATAGAAGAACAGCCGGTCGCGTCTTGGATGCCGACCTTTGTTGTCTCGGAGTTCTCCATAGTTGAAGTAGTTTTTAATGATGTCAAATTGGTTCGGGATCTGTTCCCGAATCCAGCGCAATATCGGCATAGTGAACGTAAAAAACGAAAAGAAACATATACGAATCATAAGAAACGTAAATTTTTTCGGTAAATACCCCCTAAGTAACATTCAAAAAATAACCTGCATCATCTTAAGGAATCTTTTCGGTCTAGATCTCTTTTCTCATCAGTCATGTGCCACCGGCACACTCCTTCTTCAAAAAAAGATCTATCCTCGAAAATCTTCTCTTAATCTGAAGCAACTTATTTTTTTCATGTTCCTAAAAAACGCCCCTACGACAATTTTGCGAACGTTTGCAAAACCGCCATAGGGGCTTGTGATAGTTTTATTATGTGTTACAACTCCTTAAGGAAGCGGGCCATAGCGCTGAGGAAGTCGTTTCTATATTCCTGAATAGGGTCGTTGCAGTACTTGGCGTTGCGGAAGCCGTAGCCGTGGCCGCCGCCAGGGAAGGCGTGCATCTCGCAAGGGACACCGTTCTTCACGAGGGCGTTGAAATAGCGGACCTCGTTCTCCGGCGGAACACCATAGTCGTTGGAACTGAATATGATGAATGTCTTCGGCGTGTCCGCGCTGACCTGCTTGTCCAATGAATATCTTTCCTTGAGGGCCTCGAATTTCTTCTTGCCGGTATCCCAGCTTTCGAAATCCTTACCTTTCCTGTTGTACCAGCCTTTCTCCGTTCCTATGAGGTTGTTGAAACTGCCTTCGTGACCGACTCCAGGCTCGGAGGAGATCACCGGATAGACAAGGATTGAGAAGTCCGGCCTGGTCTCTGCATCGATATACTGCGTGGATGCAGTGGCCGCGAGATGTCCACCGGCTGAGAATCCCATCACACCGATCTGCTTCACGCCCCACTCCGGAGCGTAGTGGCGGCAATAACGGAACACGTTCTGCACATCGTTCAGCGGCACGTTCCAGTGGCCGTATGGCAGACGGTACTTGAGCACGGCTGCACTGATGCCCTGACTGTTAAGCCATTCCGCGGCGTATTGTCCCTCGTGCACGTAAGCTGTGAACCAATAGGCTCCGCCTGGGCAGATGATGACCATCTTGCCGTTCGGATTCTTTGCCAGATAAAGTTCGAACCTCGCGCTGTCACCGGTGAATTTCAGATTCATATCCTTGGTCACTTCCTCCGACTTAGTGCAGCCGTTGGACTCTCCAGGGCCGAGTGTTATGCCCTCGATTCCCTTATCAACATTCTGTCCTTCCGGGTACAGATAGACAACCTTGTCCGGCTTGCGTGTGAACTGCTCTCTGGCGACTTTAGGCAACTCCTTCTTGCCGTTCACGCTTTCAAGCTGCTGGCTGAGCCATCTTTCCAGAGCCGCTGAGAACTCAGGCCTGCACGATCCCAGATTGTCCTTGCAGACCTTTGGGTCAAGGCCGATGCTCAGATCAGTGAATCCCCAGCCGTGACCTCCTTTCGGATAAATATGAAGCTCAGCAGGAACCTTGTTCCTGACGAGAGCCTGATAGAATTTCACGGAACTTACAACCGGTACGGTCTTGTCGTAGGTGCTGACGCCGATGAAAGTCGGGGGAGTGGTAGGGGTGACATCACGATAGGTGGTGTACATTCTCTTCAGCCCGTCATATTCATTCAAGCCATTGTACCATTGACCGAAAGGTTTGTCCTCCCTGTCGGTCCACGACGCTTCGCCGCCGAGAAGATTGTCAACCGATCCTTTGTGTGTGGCATTCTCGTCCATCAGGATAACAGGGTAAAGGAGTACCGCGAAGTCCGGCCTTGTCGTGGAGTCAACGTACATAGTCTCGGCAGTGCTGGCGAGATGTCCTCCAGCCGAGAATCCCATCACACCGATCTGCTTTATTCCCCAGTCCTCTGAATGATGCCTGCAATAACGGAATGCGTTCTGCACATCCTGAAGCGGAACCTGACGATGCCCGTTTGGCAGACGATACTTCAGAACAGCACAGGCGACATTTCTGTCATTCAGCCATTTTGCCACATAAGATCCTTCGTTCCAAGTTGAAAGGCCGGAGTACCCGCCACCTGGACAAGCGATGACCATCTGTCCGTTCGGTTTTTCAGGCAAGAATATGTCAATTCGCGCGCTGTCCGTCACATTGGAGACGAATCCCCAGCCGCCGGCCACCTCCGCTCCTTCCAGACCGTTTGAGACAAGCGGCCCTTGGGTCACAGCCACACCGTTCTCGACTATCCCTTGGTCCACTCCCTGTCCCTTCGGATAGAGGTAAACGGTTTTTGTGGGAGCATATTCAATGCCCGGCGTGTTCTTGGCCTTCAATTTTTCCTCGACAGGGGAAGTCCTTGCCAACGGATTGACATTCACCACCGTTCCGTCAAGGACCAGCTGGCTTTTCTTCGCCTTTTTCTGCGCCGAAGCATCCGTCCCTGCGCAGACAACCGCCGCCACCATAGCGGCCAGAAGAAATGTTCTTTTCATATTATCTGTCTTTAGTGTCCTTTTTATGAATATGTCTGCAAACTTACATAAAAAATCTGCGATTTTTACGCCCGTCACATAAGAAGCTGTTTTTTTAGGTAACATGAAAATAATAAGTTGCTTCAGATTAAGAGAAGATTTTCGAGGATAGATCTTTTTTTGAAGAAGGAGTGTGCCGGTGGCACATGACTGATGAGAAAAGAGATCTAGACCGAAAAGATTCCTTAAGATTATGCAGGTTATTTTTTGAAGGTTACTAGAGGAAATATAACGAAAAGGAGCGGCTTTTTATGGCCGCTCCTTGAAAGATAACTATTTGATTAGTGGTGTTCACTCGGCGTTTTCCCTGAACTCAAGCAAATCTCCAGGCTGACATTCCAATGCCTTGCAGAGCGCGTCGAGTGTGCTGAATCGGACACCCTTGGCCTTTCCGGTCTTCAGAATCGACAGGTTGACCGCCGAAAGCCCGATCTTGTCAGCCAGTTCGGCGGAAGTCATCTTCCGCCGAGCCAGCATCACATCGACATTTACTACTATTGGCATAATGATTATTCTTCAGCGGTTTCTTCCTGAGGCTGCTCCTCCGGCTTGGTCTCCTTGCCTTTAAGATATTCGGGCAGATTCATTCCGGCCATATTGAACAAATCCTGAAGCGGAGGTACTGAGCCCATCAGACCGGAAATGAAATTCGCGGTCGATGTCTTGCCGTTCTTGCCGTCTCCGTTGCCGTCCCATACGGTCACCTTGTCGATCTTTATGCCCTTGACAGCCTCGACCTGAGTCTTGACGAGTTCAGGCAGTTTGTCCGCGATAAGCATAAGCACAGCCTTCTGAGGATCGCCGGCAGCGGCCTTGACCATCTCGTTGAAACCGTCGGCCTGCTTTGAGAGGATCTCAAGGGTACCACGGGCCTGAGCGTCCATCTTTGCGAATATCGCGTCAGCCTCTCCCTTGGCCAGCCTGCGGACCTTCTCGGCCTCGGCCTCAGCCTCGATGATGAGCTTCTCCTTGTCGATCTGGGCAGGAACGACGATGTTGGCCTGCTGGGTAGCCCTCTCCCTCTCGGCACGGGCAAGCTCGGCGTCACGCTCGCTCTGGTAGGCCTCCTGGAGGGCCTTCGCTGCCTGAACCTTCTCGGCTGCGACCGCTATACGCGCGGCCTCGGCCTCCTTCTCGCGGCGCTGGGCGTCAGAGTTTGCGATGTCGATCTTGGAAGTGTTCTCTCCCTGCACGGCGAGGGCGTTTGCCGCGGCAGTCTTGATACGGGTATCTCTCTGGGTCTCAGCGATTCTGATGTCCTTGTCCCTGTCGGCCTCGGCCTTACCGATCTCACCGTAGCGGTTCTGCTCGGCCACGCTCTTCTTGGCGTCGTTGATGGCCTTGGCGGCGGCTTCCTTACCGAGAGCCTCGATGTAGCCGGACTCGTCACGGATGTCGGTCACGTTCACGTTGATGAGCTTGAGGCCGATCTTTCGGAGCTCAGCCTCCACGTTCTGGCTGACGGCAACGAGGAATTTGTCACGGTCAGAGTTGATCTCCTCGATGTCCATCGTGGCGATCACCAGACGAAGCTGTCCGAAAAGGATGTCGGTCGCGATGTTCTGGATGTTGTCGATTGAGAGTCCGAGAAGCCTCTCGGCTGCGTTAGTCATACTGTCCGGCTCGGTGGAGATACCAACCGTGAACCGGCAAGGCACATCCACACGGATGTTCTGCTTGGAAAGCGCGTTGGTAAGGTTGCACTCGATCGAGATCGGCTTGAGGTCAAGGAACGCATAGTCCTGGAACACAGGCCAAACGAACGCCGCACCACCGTGGATGCATCGCGCGGATGAGATTGATCCGCTCTTGTTCTTGCCTGTCTTACCGTAGATGACCATAACCTTGTCGGAAGGGCAGCGGCGGTAGCGCTTGAGAATCGCCGAAAAAGTCACGAATATGACTGCGACGACGATGAGGATCAGTGATAGTTCCATATTCAAAATCTTTAATGGGTTTATAATATTCCTTTAATATATTCGGTCAGGTTGGAAATGGCTTCGGTTGGTTAGATGATGGTCGGAGTCAGCTCCTCAACCAGTAGGGTGTAGTCATTGATGACTTCGGTGACCTTGATGGCCTTGCCGGTCGGGATTGTCTCCCCGTCTGTGACTGCGTCATATTCCCTGACGGCGTTGTTGATGGTGATCTGGACCTTGCCTTCGCCCTTGCGCTCGCCCGGAATCGTGAGGTAAACCTTCCCCTCGCAACCGACAGCGGACTTATGCACATCGATATTCCCCGTCTGCTGCATTCCGCTGAGCCATTTGAATATCCACATAACAACCGTGACCAGAAGTATGCCTACAATTACGGAGACGATGATCAGCAACGCGTTGGACTGAATCTTCTCGTGCATCAGCACCGCCGTCCATCCGAATCCCATGCAGAAGTTGACCAGGTTGCGGAACGTCAGCAAATTCATCGAAGGATCCGCGTCGAACGATCCGTCCGAAGTGTCGAGATCGAAATCAGCGTCGTGGTCTCCCAGTCCGAGGAATGTCATAACAGTCTGAATGACGAAAATCAGCGATGCCGAGAGCGTGATGGCCCAAAGGACCTGCATTGCCGTACTAAGTGATGTCCACCAGGTAATCATATCTATTAGTTTTTAGTTAGGCGGCCGGATTCCTTTCCGCACCGCTTCTTTTGCAAATATATTAATAAATTTATGAAAAACAATAATCTTTTCAAAAAATACATAAATATTTTATGAATATGCCCGCTCGCCGTCACCGCACCTCGCCGCATAAGGGAACCAGCTGCGGAGCGAAAGGGGGAATGCTGGCGGACGGGCCACGGATTTTGTACGAAAATCAATGAATATTGTATGAAATGAAGGTCTCTCTTATTTCGTACATCATTCCCGTTGTTTCATAAAACTGATTTTGGAATGGGCATTATATTCCGGAACTTTGCATCGTTGAAAATATCGGATATGTTATGAAAACAAAAAAGATACATCATTATATGAACAAAACTATTCACGTGTCGGCCATCGTGCTGGCTATTCTCATCCTGACCGTGGGCTGCCAAGGGAAGAAGGGCGGCTCACGGGCTGAGGATGAAGGTTCAAACACAGTCCTTGCTGACAGCACCATTCAAAAGTATTCCGGAAAGGCCACGGTTACCGGAAGTGAATATTTGGACAAACTCAGTGAAATCTGCCGTTATTCTGTTGATTCGCTCGATGGCGGTGGATGCAGCCTTGATTTAGACATTCTGGAGAGCAGGTTCGCCGATGAGATATTCCTTGATTTGGATGAGGATGTCCGGAAGGATGATTTTGCCCTTTCGGTCAAGGATTGGTTCTACAGGACGGCGTTCCTCTATTACTGCTCTTCGCTTTATGAGCTTCGCGTGCGATATGACCGTAATAACTATTCCTTTGACACCACGGCTGTGGAAACGCCGGGCTCGACAATGTTGACTGGAGAGATGAGACCGTCAATGAGCGTGTTGCAGAAGGCGTTCCCTGACAAACGTGTCAGAGATGCGGCTTCAGCGCTTTTGAATATGCTGTACAAGACCCCTGATTTCAATGATGTGAGCAAGCATTTAGGTGAATTGGTGGATGCTTATAAATCAGCCGCTTTCGCTTCCGGGATGCCAATAGATACGGCCAAGATCGGCAAAGCTTTCGCGAATGAGGATGCTTACTATGACAAGTCGGCGTTTGTTCCGGACATAAAGCGTTTCCGTGACGCAAGGGCCTATTTTGACAGTGCAGCCGTTCAGATCAAAGATCCTGTCGGAGAGATAGAGGCGCGGATGAAAACCCCGATGGATTTCGACACCAAGTGTGTCTATGCGATAGAACTTTCGCACGTGCAGCCGGTAGATTGCGTGGACACCCTCGGGGCTCTCATAGAGTCAAGAATATATTCCCGCTACCTCCTTGAGGTCTGGGAGAATTGGCGTGCAGAAGCCCAGTTCGGGTGGTTCGGCTGCTCGAATGATTCCGAAATTCCCAACGCCTATTATTTGAAAATCAGGAATATCTGTGCAAATACGATGATCCGTCATATTCAGAAACATCCGGAAGACAACGATGCGTATCTGCGCCTCTTCCGTTTGCTTTATTGCGAACCGATCCATCGTGGCGGCGGCCTCTTTGGCAACGAAGTAGTTGCTATATTGTGTCATCTCTGTAGCGCGGAATATTAAGTACTTTTACAAAACCCGTTCAGCCACACAATGTGTCTGTGCCCAAAGAAGCCATATCTGGCTGAAAAACTCGAAGCCCAAGGTACAAGTTTTTCACGGTAATATGCCATCCAGATGCTTCTGTCCAGCTTTGGGATGAAAGCATATTGTAATAATGTTTATATTCCTGCTTCCTGATTTTCAGAAGCAGGAAATTCCTCATTTGCTCTTCCGTGACATCATAGATAGGATGGAGTTTATGGACGGCTTCAATAATATTGTTGATGGAAGGTGTGAGCCCTTTTGCTACCGAAAGGCTTGATATGTATTGTCCCATTCTCATATTTGTCAACAAGTATGTTAACGAATATGTTAACAAACCTTGAGATTTCCAAATAAACTTAATTACCTGATATGAATAGTGGAATGTCCTAAGTTAAACGAACTAATGATGCTCCTCAACAGGCGTTAATTTGCGTAAATCACGCTTTTAGAGGAACAATAATCTATTCACGAGCGTATTTCTGTCATATTCCCGCTTTTAGGGAACGTGGGTTAAAATTGGTGAACATACCTGTTCAGCTATCTGCCTTTCTTCATTCTTTTGTGTGTCGTAATCAAATCTGGTCTGAAGGTTCACCCACTCTATTGATGGTATGCCAGGAATTACTTCTAACTTGTCGGCCACTGGCTTAGTGATTGACCTCTTCCCCTTGATAATTTCGCTAAGATGTGACGCATTGTTCACAAATTGCCTTCTACGAATTCGGGAAAAAGGAGTATCCTGTCAGCGGAATGTGTGTTGAACAGCAGGTGCTCGAAATCACGCTTTTTCACATTCAGGTCAATTGTGGCTAACTTGTCCGTGATGGCTTTTTTCAAATCATCAGTGTTTGATATTCCGGCTCTTTCCTTCAGAAACTCATACGAAGGCTTGGTCTGTTGCATCAAAAACATACAATCATAGAAGTCACGGCCTTTTGCCCTTGCGAGCAAGGCTGAGAACTTCATACCGAGCAATACGGAATCCGGTGGAACCGGTAGTGAGAAGAAAAATCCACATCGCTGTACATGCCGCATCTCAATCGGGTATGCGATACCTTGGTTCTGCGCCTCAATCTTCAATAGGAAACGCTCCTCTCTATGACCTGTCAATCCAAGTTCAAAGAGAAATTCAGGAAAGAATATGTTCCTTCTGAAAGCGGTCAACTTGGAATTTGCCTTGTCACGAGTCTCAACATTCAGACCACTGTGTCTCAAAAAAGTGATCACGCCGTCAGTCATTTCAACAAATTTCTGCTCCGTGAGGTCCTTGCAGTCGAAGTCGAGATCTTCCGAGAACCTGTCTATTCCTTTGATGAGGCGTAGGTTTGTGCCACCAATGAATGCCAGTTTGCTGATGTATGGCGTTGTGGCAAGATGGTCAAGCACCATCAGTTGAATATATTCCTTGAGAATATGCTTCTGAAAGGCGGCGTTTGATGCTATTTGAGGAGGGAAATAACTGTTAATGTAATTCAAGTCAATCATAAATCGTATATTCTTAATAGTTTCTTGATTCTGCTGTCCAGTGCCTTGCTGCTGATTCTATATTGATATTCTTTGAGTCTTTCAATATCCAATTCTTCAGTCATATATGCTTCATCCAAGCGGAGCTGTTCCAACTCAGTGTTGTTGTCGTAAAACGGATAGAGATAGAGCAGGTCCAGCAAAGCTTTTTCGGGTTGCGCCAACAGCCAGGTCAGTTTCGGGGCATTAATCAAGGCCGTGTTGATTGGAAGCTCCACAGGCTTATAGCCGAAGAATAGTTCAGGCTTGACATTTTGATAGGAATATTGCCCGAACTTGTTTTCAAACCGTGCCGTTTTCAATGTCGAGATTGACGTGATGCTCGTGACCGCCTCCGGAATCATCCCGTACATGCTCAACGCCGTGTGCAGGCTGATGTATGACGGACGATAGATGCGGCAGGCCACATAGCGTGAGAAATCAGGACGCTGCAACAGCTCCGGAAAAGCGTACCATCCCTGCCGTAATTTTACCAACATCCCCTTCCGTGCCCATCTGGTCAGATTATTCCTGTCGAATGAAGGGAAAAACGCCCTTGCCTGATGAACGGAAAAACATCCTTCAGGCAACAACTTTTCCCTAAACTCCAGATAACCTACCATAGCAATATATTTCTAAAACAATGCAAATATAATGCTTTTTGGAAATAAAATGTCATTTTTCGAATGCATTATTATTCGTTCTTTTAGTAAACCATTGTTGTAATTCCTAAATGGAATCTATTGTGAGGAAGTGCCGAATAAATTCATTACTTTTTTTGTTTCCATTTGTCCGGCAGCAATTCCCGGTACTTACTTAATGGTGTTCTTGGTGGTAGCACTGCTGCTTTGTTGATGACATCGGATATATATTCAAAGAAGTTGATACCTTGCAGTCAGCATGAGCATGCCAGCGAATAGAACATGGCTGCCCCTTTGGCACCGGCATGCGACCCGAAGAAAAGTGAGTTTCGTCCAGCCGTCTTCTCCGATCTTATGCTTGTGGTTCTTGTGGTAAAGGAAGTTGATAAGGCGTACGATAACCTTGGCATCGAAATCGTCCCCACATGGTATATCTTCTTGATGAAGCGCATGGGGATGAGTTCGTAGCGTGATACAATGTGAAACCATCCGTATCCCAACGCAGGAGCTTTACCTGCTGCCGGTTCTTACTGAAAAAGATGAACACAGCCCCGCTTAGTGGCGGCAGATCCATCTCCTGCGACACTAACTTATAGAGGCCGTTTATCCCCAGGTTCATTCCATTGGTAGGAACAGAATATCCGCAACTTCGGGTATAGGTGGTATTGGGTTTTCTGTCACATATTGATTACACCCACGTATACGCTTCTTGGCTTCTTTTACAGATAGTCCGTTGTTACTCATCCAGCGTCGCATTCCTTTGCGGTTAGTATGCCATTTATTTTGAACAGAGGATAAAGTGACAGTTGGATTACGTGGCAACTCTTTCAAAAAGCATTCCATTCGCTTTCATATCGTTTTGCTGCTATCATATTAGATTTTTTATTCACGCAGCAAAGGTAAAGAGATAAAAAAATATGGACAAGGCTGCATCGCGGATACGCTTACGAAATAACTGTAACAAAACAAGAAATCCACTAAAATCTGTCCCTTATGGCAATTTTCTTGCCGATTCTTTCTTTATTTTGGATTTTTTCTTATTACATTTGTTGTCGGATTATAAGCACTCTGACTGTCGTTATAGGAGACGTGCTCTTCTAAGACCACAAGAGAAACGCCTACGCCGAGCTGAATGTAAGTAACATGCAGCGGGCTATGGGTGGGAAAATAGTCCAATACATATAAAGGCGTTTACTAACGCTCTATTTGAGACAGTCTGATTTTTTTCAAGAACCTCAGACTGTGGAATGGACAACAGGACGATTCCACGCTTGAACCGAAATGTAGTTTGTATCAATCTGATATATAGCTATTATATATTGTTCTTCAGTAGATTTGATACCGCTAAGTTCCCACAAAATTACGATATTCAAAAATAATCGTTCCTAATATCTTAGGGTAAACATAGAGTTTATCATCCCCCCCTAAAGAGCAGATGTCATAAACTTGCGGGGCTAAAATTGATATTTTAGTCACTTTTTTGTGCTTTACACGCAATATATGACTTATAACATCAAATATATTCATAGATAATTTGTACCTTTGCAGTCACATTGGATAGACATACGAATATGGAACGTAAATTACTGAACCGAATCAAAGTCGTTCTCGCAGAGAAAAATAAAAGCAATAAATGGCTCTCGGAACAATTAGATAAAGATCCTGCCATAATCTCCAAATGGGTTACCAATACGACACAGCCCAACGTGGAGACTTTAATTCAAATATCCAAAGTTTTGGGTGTGACCGTGGATGACTTATTGAGGACAGAATAATAAGTTTATGGGAGCAGTCAAATTATATAAATATCTTGATTTTACTGGTGGATTGATGATGCTACATTATAGTAATCTTCAATTTACCAATGCTACGCAGTTGAACGACCCGTTTGATTGCCATCCATCGTTAATTGATTTCTCCAATGTTCCGAAAGAAGCGTGTGGAGGATGGACACCGGAAATAATCGAAGAATTAAGAAGAGATCCATTTCGTAGAACCAGAGAAGAGGTGTGGATATGTAGCCTTTCCAAAATATATGATTCAATCTTGATGTGGAGCTATTATAGCAAACATAAAGGTATCTGTATTGGTTTGGATATGGAGAAAGCCCAAAAGTATCTTTCGAGAATATATGGAAAAATCATGATTGGTTGTTCTGTGGTGGAAGTACAATATAAGGATATTGTAGAGAAGCCTGATTATTTCAGGGATGCAAAAGATTTTTTCCATTATCAGTTGTCCACAAAGGCAAAGGCTTGGGAACATGAACAAGAGGTAAGACTGTTTATTTTAGACCCTTGGCCGACATATATGAGTTTATTGCCGGGGCAAAATGATGATAAGGGACCTATTGATTGGAAAGAGGTTCGGGCTTTTCCTGAAATCGGAGGAGAATGTTTTGAGTCTGTCTATTTGGGAATCAATATGAGTACAGATGAGAAATCAAAAATAATAAGCGTTGCACGAAAACTTAATCCTGATATTAAGATTTACCAAATGGGAATTGATGCAAATGCCTTTAAGTTGAATACTGAATTGATAAAATAGTAAAATGGCTAAGAAACAGAATAAACTTGTAAAGGAAGAAACCCTTGAAACGATACTTTTCAACTGTCGTAACAGTCTGCGTGGGCGTGCAGCCATGACAGATAAACGTGACTTGCTGTTGACCCTTGTATTCCTGAAATTCATAGGAGAACGGTTTAAACAGCAAAAGGAGAAAATCAGGCATGAAATAGTGGAAGTGCAAGGCATTAATGATACGGATTTCATTGAACTGCAACTTTCACGTCCTAATCAGTATATGCAGGACGGAGTGTTTTTCCTGACAGATGAAACATTTTGGGACAAGCTGATTCTCACATCGCCTACCGGCATGGCCATCGCTTTCGATACGGCTATAAAGACTCTGGATGACAATGAACCTAAATTGAAAAATGCCCTTCCGCAGCAAATTTTCACGAAAACAGCCCTTGAACCGGGAGTTTTGAAAAGCGTAGTGGATGAAATAAATAAGATTGACCCACAGAAATTTAATGATCATGACCTCATAGGTCGTGTATATGAGTATTTCTTACAAGCGTTCTCAATCAATGCCGACAAAGAGGAAGGAGAATTTTATACGCCACATTCTATCGTAGAGCTTATCGCCTCACTTATTGAACCTTTTGATGGAACGGTCTATGACCCTTGCTGTGGTTCCGGAGGCATGTTTGTTCAGGCTGCGAAGTTCATAGAGGCTCATGGTGGAAACACGAAAGCCGTCAATGTGTATGGGCAGGAATCCGAACCGGCAACATATCGCCTTGCAAAAATGAATCTGGCTATCCGAGGTATCTCTTACCATTTGGGCGATAGAGCCGTGTCCACTTTCTCTGATGACCAGCATAAGGAACTCAAATTTGATTACATCATGGCTAACCCACCGTTCAATTTGAAAAAATATGCCGAATACGGAGGTTTTGAAACCGATCTCCGATGGCAAGGCTATGGAATCCCTCCTGCCAGCAATGCCAACTATGCGTGGATTCTTCATATTCTTAACAAATTGAATGTCAGTCGTGGAATAGCGGGCTTCCTACTTGCTAATGGGGCTTTGGATGACAGCGATACGCAGGAAATACGTAAACAGTTAATCGAAAGTGATAAAGTGGAAGCCATTATTGTTTTGCCACGAAATATGTTCTATTCTACCGATATATCCGTCACTCTTTGGATTTTGAACAATAACAAGAAAGGCGGTTCATGGCATGGCAGACAACTGCGCGACCGTACAGGTGAAATTCTTTTCATAGACTTGCGGACTTGGAATAACAATATATACGAAAAGAAATATGTCCGTTTGTCAGAAACGGCAATAGACAGAGTACGTCAAATATACTTCAACTGGCAGACCGAGAATTTTGTCGAATATGCCGAGCCAGAATTATACTATACTGCGCATCGTGACGAAATTCAAAAAAAGGGATATTCCCTCGTACCTTCCAGATACATTGAGTTCATTGACCGCGATACAGAAATAGACTATCAATCTGCTCTTTCCGAAATGAGTCATAAATTTGATGCACTGAAGAAGAGATGGGATGCAAACGAAACGGAACTTGTAAACGCTTTCAAAGTTTTAGGTTATGGAAGAGAATGAATTGCAACAGAATGTGACAACAGATAAACTCGTTTCTGATATTCATAATATCATCGAGCAAGGTCGTCAACAGGCGTATGCGGTTGCTAATCAAGTCGCAGTTCTTACCTATTGGCACATTGGGCGACGAATAGTGGAAGAAGAACAGCATGGAAAAGCTCGTGCGCAGTATGGTACTCGGTTGATTAAAACATTGGCAGAACAGTTGATGCCTAAATACGGTAGCACATTCAGCAAACGCAATCTGGATTACTTTCGCCAATTTTATCTGTGTTTCAATGATTTGGAGATTGTGAACACGCGTGTTCACAATCTGACTTGGTCGCACTTCCGCTCGATTATACAGATTGCAGACCCTAAAGCCAGAGAGTGGTATGTAAAAGAGGCATCGGAGCAGATGTGGAGTGTAAGGACACTCAATCGCAACATTGGTACGCAATACTATGGACGCCGTATGGCTTGTGTAAGGGAAGGATTGGCGTTACCCTCTCCTGATATTGAAGCCAATGATCCATTGGAATATATAAAAAGTCCGGTGGTTGCCGAGTTTTTAGGCTTCCGCAAGGATAGCAAATATGACGAAAGCCAGTTGGAACAAGCCTTAATAGATCACCTGCAACAATTTATCATGGAATTGGGACGTGGTTTTGCATTTGTCGATAGGCAGAAACACATTTCAACGGACACAGGTGATTTTTACATCGATCTTGTGTTCTATAACATCAAACTCAAACGTTACGTGTTGTTTGAATTGAAAACACATCCTCTGACACACGCAGATGTGGGGCAATTGGATATGTATGTTCGGATGTATGATGACCTTGTAAAAGATGAGAATGATAACCCAACAATAGGCATACTGCTCTGCACCGAGACCGATAAAGTCTTGGCTAAATACTCCGTACTTAACGGTAGCGAGCAACTTTTTGCAGCCAAATATATGGCTTATATGCCGACGGAGGAAGAGTTGAGCCGAGAGATAGAACAGCAAAAACGTTTCTTCTTGGAACAACACGGAATGGAGGAGTGATATGGGAGCGAGTAATGTAAAATGGGTTCGGCTGGGAGATTATATTGAACAGTGCGATGAAAGAAACTCTGCGAGTATCAACTATCCTGTAATCGGTATAAATCGAGACAAAACATTTATGCCTACTGTTGCAAATTTGGATGGAGTAGATATAGCCAAGTATAAAATTGTCACAAAAGGAATGTTCGTATTTAGTGGGATGCAGACTGGGAGAGACATTTGTATTCGAATCGGATTATACGACAATGAACAACCGGCTTTAGTCTCTCCTGCATATACAACATTTGTCATCAACGATGATAAAAAAGTTTTGCCAGAATACTTTTTCATGTATTTTAATCGAGCCGAGAGCGATCGTTATGGTTGGTTCATTAGCGATTCCAGTGTTCGAGCCAACTTGGATTGGCCGCGTTTCCTTGATATTGAATTTCCACTACCATCTCCAGACGAGCAACAGAAAGTTGTGAATGCGTGGAAAGCATTTCGGGAAATCAAAGAACAAAACGAGGCTAAGGCAGCCCCACTTATGCAGGTGTGTCAAAGTTATATCCAAGAATTGAAGCACACATATCCATTGCAGGAAATCGGACCGTACATTGAAGAATGTAATGAACGTAATTTAGAAGGTAAATTTGCAGAACAAGATGTTCGTGGAATAGCGACATCAAAAGGTTTAATTGAAACAAAAGCGAATTTGGGTGGAGTCTCGTTAAATTCGTATAAATTGGTAAAGCCTAAAGAAATCGCTTTTGTACCTGACACCTCTCGTCGTGGAGATAAAATGAGTTTAGGATTAAACGATTCAGATAAAACTTATATTGTTTCATCTATTTCGGCTGTATTCAACGTGGATAAAGAAAATATTTTACCAAATTTTCTTTACCTATGGTTCTGTCGATCGGAATTCGATCGTTATGCCCGTTTTAACTCATGGGGAAGTGCACGTGAAGCATTTTCATTTGAAGATATGAAACGTTGTAAAATACCGATTCCCCCCATTGACGTTCAGCGTGCAATCGTCAATATCTATAAGTGCGCAAATGAAGCCAAGCAGATAGCCGAAGAAGCCGATCGGCTTTCACGAGAAGTTTGTTCGGCATTGCTTCAACATGTAATTAACTCTTAATTTATAAAACGATGTGGCAAGATTTTAAAGATTTTATCACGATAGATAATCTACATATATTCTGCTTTTGGTTTTTAATCATATTGACAGTTGTTGGTCTGATTGAAATTATATATCAAATTCGCAATGCTGTTAGAAAAATCAACATTGCAGATGAATATATCAAGCATATTGATATTATTCAAAAACATGTAGCAAAAAGACTACATGCTAGAAAGCAATATGGTTTTGTTGATACAAAGGACTTAATTGAAATTGCAGAGAGTTTACATTTTGTAGAAGTCAATAGTGATGATGCAATAAATAGTATTGCCACTGATCATTATATTTCAGATCCAATTTATTCGTTATATTCGATGTTGTATCATGAAAGATGGGATGACAGAGATGCTGCCACATATTGCCATCAGATATTTGTTGATTATGAAAAAGGGAGAAAGAAACTTCAAAAGGTGCTAAAACAAAATTTCGCCATACTTTTTGTGCCTTTAACAAAGTTATACAGAGGGTTTTGTGTATTATTTAGACTATTGACATTTCCTTTTAAAAGGCTCTTTGATAATTTTGATAAATCTGGGAAATGGGAAGCGTCAATAGCCGCAATAGCAGAAATCTTTGCATTAGTTAACGCTGTCATTGAATTTGTAAAACATACGTCATGATATCAAACGGAAAATTCTATGAAAGCCAGTTCGAGGAAGCAACCATCGAGCTTCTTCGAGAGGCACACTGGCAATATGCATTTGGTGATGACATTCACAGGAAATATACCGATCCACTCATTGAAGAGGACTTAAGGAATTTTCTCGCCGTTCAATACAAAGACAAGAATTTGACCACCTCCGAGATGGACAGCATTGTCGCCAATCTGCGTAATACAGGCGGACAGAATGACTATTATGCTCTTCGGAATACTTTTTTGCTCTATCGTGACGGGTATGATTTTGCATATAGCGATGGACGGAGTAATCCGTTTCGTTTGGAATACATTGACTTTGAGCATCCAGACCATAATATTTTCCGTTGTGTCAATCAGTTTGTTATGGAGCAAGGTCGAGAGAACCGTCGCCCCGACATACTACTTTTCATAAACGGTATACCTGTCTGCATCATCGAACTAAAAAATCCGACCAAACAAAACGCTACTATACATGATGCACATACGCAGATTTGCACGCGCTATATGCGGGATATTCCGGCATTGCTGAAATATTGCGCATTGGCGGTAATCAGCGATGGAGCAAAGAATGCTTTGGGTGCGACATACACACCATTTGAATTTTTCTACGAATGGAAAAAGATTGAGAATGAAGATAAAGCAGGGAAAGGACTTGACACACTTCGTACTCTTATTCGCGGAGCAATTTCTCCAGAACGCATATTGGAGATATTACGGGATTATGTCTATTTTCCCGATCCTACAAAAGAAGACGACACTACTGAAATCGTATGCCGTTATCCGCAATTCTTTGCTACACGTAAACTGCGGGATCATATCCTGAATCATTTGCGTTCTGTCGGAGGTGATGGTAAGGGTGGTACATATTTCGGAGCCACAGGGTGTGGAAAAACATATACCATGTTGTTCCTTGCCCGCCAACTGGCTTTACGATGCAGAAAGCAACTGGGTAGCCCGACTATTCTTATCATAGAAGACAGGGAGGATTTGGAGACACAGACCGGGAAACTATTCTGCCGCTCGAAACAATATCTTGAAGACGAAGCTGTAAAAGTCTTTGAAACAAGAAAGGAACTTGCAGAAGAGATGAGTATGCGCAAGACTGGCGGGGTCTATATTACCACAATTCAGAAATTCGCAGAGACTACAGGATTGCTTACAGAACGTTCCAATGTCATTTGCCTAAGTGATGAAGCGCATCGCTCCCAAAACAATATAGGTTCTAAACTGTCCATCCAAACCGAAGGAGGAGCCGACAAGATAGGAGCGAAAATCACATATGGCTTTGCCAAATATCTGCGGGATGCATTACCGAACGCCACATATGTAGGTTTTACGGGAACACCCATTGACGAAACCGTACATGTATTTGGGAAGGTTGTAGATCAATATACGATGAAGGAGTCGGAGGATGACGGCATTACTGTCCCAATCAAATATGATCCCCGATTGGCTCGTGTATTCCTCAATAAAGAACAGGCAGAGAAAGTAGAAGAATATTATCGCCTATGTACAGACGAAGGGGCAACGCCGGAGGATATTGCCAAGAGCAAAGCCGCCATGTCGAGTATGGAGGTGATTATCGGTGATGAAGATGTCCTGCATCGTGTTGCCAAAGACATTATCGAAGACTATAAACGAAGAACAGAGACCACAGACCGTTTGCAAAAGGCTATGATTACTTGTGCAGACCGCAAAATAGCATTTAGGTTGTATAAAATCATGCGGGAGATGCAGCCCGATTGGTTCGAGAAGAGGAAAGCATTGAATGAACTTGTATTGACCGCAGACGAAAAGAACAAGCTGCATGACATCGCATTTGTCAATATGGTCATGACTCGCGACAAGGATGATGAAAAGGAACTTTACAATCTGCTTGGCGACAAGGAATATCGTAAATTCCTTGATACAGAGTTCAAATCGGAAAAATCGAATTTCCATATCTCCATCAATGTAGATATGTGGATTACCGGTTTCGATGTGCCTTGCCTGACGATGCTTTATAATGATAAACCGTTATCGAAACATACGCTCATTCAGACCATTTCGCGTGTAAACCGTAAATTCGGCACAAAAGAGTGTGGCTTTATCATCGACTACATTGGTATTCGCGAAGAGATGAAAAAAGCCATGAAAAAATATGGTGGTGAAGTCGGACCTCAGGAAGATTTGGAGATTGCACATGAAGTATTGCAGAACGAACTGCAACTTTTGCAGGAGCGATTGTCTGGATTAGTATTTGACCGTTTTTTCGGGAACAATGACCTTGCCCGACTTCAGTTTATTCAGGAGGCGGCAGAATATATCCTTGCCAACAGTGTTGAACGGAAAGGAGAGGTTTCCTTCCTCAAACTTTTCAAGGAACATGCCAAACGGCTGCGCTCTGCTTATAATATCTGTAACCCGGCCGGCATTCTGACAGAAGGAGAGGTAACATGGAGTCAATGCTTTATGGGTATCTGCTCATACGTGAACAAAATGACTACCACGGAGCATGATACGGAGAACATGAACAGGCACGTGGAACAGATGGTTCAGGAGGCGATTCTTGTAAGTGGTGTAGAACGAGTAATGAATGAAGGTGTTGAAGAAAATATTTTCAGCGATTCATTTGCTAAAGAGGTCGATGAAATAAAAATGCCGTTCACCAAGTTCCAGATTCTTTGTAAACTTGTCGCTAAAGCCATCAGAGCATACAGCCGGACAAACAAGATTCAGGCTGAACATTTCCAGAAAATGCTTGAAAATACGATAGATGCCTATAATACACGGGATAAGCTGACATTTACCAACGAAGTGACACAGAACGTTGTAAATGATGTATGCGACATCGTTTCATACAAAATCAATGGGCTCTCAAACAAGTTGATGAGTATACTGAAAGAGCTAAAAGCCGATAGCGAAAAATTCAAAGTTTTGGGTATCACTTTCGAGGAGAAAGCTTTCTTCGATGTACTTGTCGAGGTGCGGGATAAACATGGTTTTGAGTATGCGGATGAGCGTTGTATTGAGTTGGCAAAGAAAATCAAGACTCTGATTGATGATACCGCTGTTTATGCCGATTGGCTAAATAACGACAACCTAAAAAGCAAACTTGCCAGCCAGCTTACATATCTTCTCTACAAAGAGGGTTATCCTCCTCAATGGGATGAAGAGGTATTTCAGAAAGTTCTGGAGCAGGTAGAGAACTATAAGAAGCATGAATAAATAAGCATTTTTTACTGATAAGATATAAATAGAAATATGAGCTTACGTATTTTACATTTCTCAGATTTACATTTGGTAAAAGATGAGCCATCTATGAAAACGTTGTTAATGCATTTTATTCAAAGCATGGATGAAATACAAAAAGACGGAAATATAGATCTCGTTGTTTTTACTGGAGACTTAGTTGATAAAGGCGGGTGTAGTTTTGGAAATATTGATGCAGCTTTCAAGGAATTTGAAAAAGTAGTAATAACTCCTATTATAGAAAAACTAAAACTCCCCAAAGAACGATTCGTGTTTATTCCGGGTAATCACGATACAGAAAATGATGCTAAAAAGAACATAGAGAAAACAGGCATTATCAAGACGTATTCTTTAAATGAGAAACAACAGATTATTGATTTGAAAAATTCTACGGACAAATCAATAATAGAAATGCTTTGTTCCCGAACAAACGTATTTAAAGAATTTGAGAAGACTTATTATTCAGAGAACTTAAACGGAGGTTATCAATACGGAGATTTTGAATCTAATTTCAAATTTGACATAAATGAATGCAAAGTAGGTGTAACAAGTTTAAACGCTGTTTGGCTTTGTGGTCTTGGTGATGACAAAGAATTGTTTCTAGGAATAGATCAGATTACAAATTCACAACCGTTCCTTTCTGATTGTGATATAAAAATTATTGCATCACATGTTGGGTATGATTTATTGACAGAGGCAGAAGGTAAATATGTAAAAGAGGCCATAACACATTGTTACGAATTAAACTTATCAGGTCATACCCATACTTTAGACGATGATTTTATCGCATTGCCAAAAGGGGACTTTTGTATGAATGTCACTTCTGCTGGAACTTTATGTAATAATATTCATGAAGTAAATGAGAACCATAAAAATTCTTTCCAAATAATCGATATTCTTTCCAAAAAAGAATTCGTCATTAGAAAATATCATCAAAAACAAGGTATGGAGTTTTCTTTGGACCTAAACTTTGGAGAAAGTGGAATCTGGCATCATCTGTACAATGACCAAAAAGCTATGCGTAAAGCAAAAACAGATGAATTAAAAGAACAACTTGAACAACAACGGAAATTTCTTGAAAATGTATTTCCTTTTTATCCTATAGATGAAGCTATTGAACAAGACAAGGAAACTTTCATAAGCGGAGAGTTCATACCTTCTCAAACGAATGAGGAGTGTATTAACCTTCTCAGAAATCCAGAAATCAAAAATCTTAGAATATTGTCTATTTCAGGTGTAGGCAAGACAAGAATTGTTGGTGAGGCCTTTAGGACAATGCAAAATGTTTTCTATTGTACAGACCCAGACAAACGTATAAATAGAGGTTTGGAATACATACTAACACATGTTGACGGAGGTGTAATTATTATAGATAATTGTCCTATTGATGAATATTATCGAGTAACAAAATTCATTAGTTAATTCCAAAAGCCATTCAAACTAATAAGCATTTATAATGTTCTTACCAAAAAAGAAGAAGTGGAAACTAATGTATTCTTCCTTGATGCGGCTGATAATAAAGGAGTAGTAGATGCCATAATAGAAAGAGAAAGAATTACTGATGAAACTGTAAAAAGTAAAATTAAAGAATATAGTGACGGAATTTCTTTAATGGCTATTGAACTGATAAAGGCCTATAAGCATATAGGAAAAGTTCAACTACTCCCTGAGAAACAGTTATGGTTAGATTATTTGCTAAGCCCCAACGGACAATTGGAAGAGTCAAAACGTGCTGTCCTTAATGCGATTGCCTTATTTAATCCATTAGGAATTACAGAGAACAAAAAAGATGAATATGATTTTGTAATTAGTCACCCTGAAATTAATCATATTCATCTTGACAAATCATCAGTAGAAGACTGTTTTTCTTGCACTATTCACGAATTCAACCAACGTCGTCTATTAGACATGAGGGCTAATAGTGTGAATGTTCGTCCTCGACCTCTTGCAGAATGGTTGGCTGAAGAATGGCTTCAAAAGACTCCTCCAGAATCATGGAAAAAAATAGTAACAGAGATTGAAACTGCAGGTCAATTAGGAATACGTCTTGCAGAACAAATGAAGAATAGGTTTATATCACTTACTTCTCCTGAGGCCCAACGTCTTTTTGATGAACTGAATAGAATCCCTTTTCATGATGAGAAAATAGTGCTTACTAAAACTGGCTCACAACTTATTTTCTCTATGTCAACTGTGAGTCATGTGGCTGTCGCTCGTAATCTTTTTTCTTTGTTCGAGAATAAAACTACTGATTATTTAAAAGAAAAAATAAGTGGGGACATCCGTAGGTATATTGTATGGGCATTAGAGGAAGCATGTGTTGCTGCGGATGCTTTTGAGGATGCAGGTAAACTTCTAGGGATGCTGTCTATTGCAGAAAATGAACAAATATCCAATAATGCGAGTGGTGTATTCTTAGAAAAATTCCATGTGGCACTTTCAGGGACACAAGCTGACTTAGGTAAAAAAACAAATGTTTTACAATTTCTTTTTAATAAAGGCACTGAGTATCATCTTTTATTAGTAAAAGCTATCGATAGTGCATTTAGCACTCGCTCTAATTATCATATGCTTACTCAGACAGAAAGAAAATATAACATAAAAACAGAAACATCAATTAGTATATCAGAACTTAGACAATATTGGAATTTCTGCAAAGACCTACTTATAAAAGTAAGTGATGATGAGGTTTTATTAAAAACCATATACAAACTAATACCAGACCATGTCTATGATTTTGTAAATAGCGGGTGTGAAAATATACTGTTTGAATTAATTAATCATTTTGCTCCCAAATACAATAATGATTGGGATGAAATGAGACGTTCCTTAAATTGGATAAAGAAGTATAATCCTATAATATATAAAAGGAATAGACAGCACATTGATTTGCTCATTAATAAAGTGTTTGCACCTAAAACGTTTATTAAAAGAGTTTTAGCATCAATGGAAAATATAGACCGAAGAGAATTTGGAAGTAATCAAATTTTTGAAATTTATAAATCTGAGATGCGTCCATATGGAGAAGAATTTATCAATAATAAAATATACAATAGTAAAGAATTTGAAGAAATCGCAGACCATGAACATTTTCAAAGCATTTGGATGATTTTTACAGCTGTGGAAGTCATGGATCAAACTAGTTGCAGAGATGAAGTATATAAAGCATTCTTGCAACATATAATATCAAAAAATAAAGATTATAGAAGCGGTTTTATTGAGAGCTACATGAGCCATGACTCTAATAAATCCTATTTACTCTCAATTGCAGAAAAATTGTTTTGCAGTGGTTATTATGCAATGGCTTGTTGCGTACTAGGTATGGTGGAAGATAAAAATTATACTCAGTTGAATAAAATCTTTGTAATGATACATGAGGGAAAATTTCCATCAACTTACATAAATAACTATCTGCGATTTGTTCCATGTTGCGATATGGATGATATATTTAAGGTTAGTGCTCTGTTATTCAATAATGCTGATGTTGATAAAACAGAAGTAGCTTATCCACACCTATTCCAGTATTTTTGGACTATGGGACAGGAGGTGATGCCTTATCTTCCTATAATAGAAAAGCGTCTTTTAGAATTTGACTTTGAGAGTGATAATTTTTATTTGGCTAAGAATGTGGTAGATAAGATGGAATACATCTTAAAGACTTTTAATAGACCTGATTTTGCAAGGCAAGTAAATAATTTAGTTATCAAATACCTAGAGACATACAAACCTAATAATCCATTTAAGGATTTGTACTTTAGCTTACTTCCTAAATATCAGGAAAATATTCTTGATGACATAATTAAAGCATTAGCATCTTCATTAGAAGAAAGTATGTTTTACTTTAATATGCGCTATGAACTTGGTTCTGGTTTTGGTTATGGGGCTGGACCTTTATTTCAATGTGACAATGATAAGCTAAAAAATGCCTGTAAGGAATTTTCCGATGTATTACCAGAACGTTTTGCGGATATGTGTCCTGTATGTAATTTTAGAGATGATGGAACCAAAATGGAACTTAGTGATTTTTTTGTTTGGTTAGTAGATAATTATGGTGATAACGAGAAGGTTCTGCAATCTTTTAGTTCTAATTTCGGTACATATAGCTATACTGGTATAGGAAACATGAAAGGGTATTACGTGAATAGGCAAAATATGTTTAAGCCTCTTTTTTCGCACACGAATCCTAAAGTTGCAGCATGGGCTGAAAATATGTATAAAATGGAAGAACAGGAGGTTAATTATCATCAATTGTTAGATGACTACAGAGATATGACTAACGGGTAATTTATATTATTTTCAAGAGGACTTAATTGATAAAAAACAGACCAGTGTATACATAATATACTGATCTGTTTTTATCTATCTTCTCCTATATCCACTTCTTATAGCCTTAACTATTTGTGAAGCATGAAGCAAACATCTTCTTCGATACGCCTCCTCCTCTTCATCCGGTCTTCGGCCATCCCAAGGCAGGGCAGAAGTCGAACCTCCACCACCGGAGGAAATCGGTACAGGTTGTCCTCCGATAAGTGCATCGGCAACGGCAAAAATCAGATTGCGAACAGATGGTGTAGACAACTGATCAAGCAGTGTATTCAGTTCTGCCTCCAAACTTTCGTTTGTGTCAGAAAGAGATTTGTTCTCCCGTTTCAGTTGATAAAGTTCCCCGTAATCTGCCAACGCATTACGTTGGGCGGCTTCAACCTGCCGTGCCGCATCATTTCTGTATAGGGATTCTATCTTGCGGACAATCTCGGTGAACTGTTTGGCGATATACTGGTTCTGCCGTTCAACCCATTTGTCCGTACCGAACAAGGGTACTTTCTCGATAATTTGAGGTGGCGTGAAATCAACCTTGTGGTTATGGAACGGTTGGACAACCGAACGGGCTTTTGTCGCATCTGCGGTCAGCTGCTCCAATTCCTGCTCCTTTGCGTGGAGTTTGTCGGCCTTGTCTTCAAGTTTGGTCTGATACTCGGCAATGAGTTTCTGTATATCCGCTTTCTGCGCTTCATATCTGTCGAGCGTGATCCTGCCGGAAGCCAGTTCCTTTTCCGCCTCTTCAAGTTGCAGCCTATAACTGAAAATCCTTGATTCCAGGTTCCGCATCATGGATTGAAGCCCCTTGACGGCTTTCTCTGCCTGTTTCGCCTCCTTCGTCAGTTTGCGGATATGATCTCGCTTGTTCAGATGCTGTACATTACGCCCGTCAATACTGTCCCCACGTTCCAGACTGTATTTGCTACCAACATCTTCATATAATGAAGTGTGTATCTCTTTCAATATCCGGCCATATTCATAACGGTCTTTCCCGAACTTTGCCGACCACATCACACACTCCCGTCCGCTTTTAGGACGGATACCGACCGGAACAATCAGGGCATGAATATGCGGACTGCTCTCATCAAGATGCACCTGAAACCCGATAATGTTTCCCTGACCGTATCGTTTGGCACACCAATCATAGACATCCTTCGCCCAATTTTCAATTTCCTCGCAACGGTGCAGGTGGCTGTTGTCCGCACCTTTTTCCAGATTGACAGACTGATTCCCGAAAGCCATTTCAATAGTCCTGTCGTGATTGCCACCGAAAATGAATCTGGCGCAACAATTCGGCTGAATCTTGCTATCTTGTTTGAAAGGCTTCCAGCCCAGCTCAGTCAACCGTTCCTGCAAACGGACTTCAAGCGGTTTCTCATGATAGCCCAACGGATGGATCTTCCCGTCAGGACCAATCTCGAAATTCAACTTCATTCTCGTCTTGTCATAATTATTTGTGGAGTCTTGATTTTTCCAGTCAATCTTGTCATCGTTCCAACGCCTTTCGTTTTCGTTGGCTTCTGCCGAGCTGAATGACTTGGCAGCTTCAACGTGCATCGCTTGTTTTATATCAGTATTCATAATGTCTTTCTTAAAAGAGTTTTTAATAATTGGAGCTTGCTCCTGTGCCAATTCACGCAATGTGACAATGTCCGGATTTTATTGCCGTCAGGCAAAAAGTCCTTATTGTGTTATGGACTTTCTGTAAACTCCCGGAACGAGTTCCTCCGTTATTCAATAAGTTCTAACCCAAGTTCGTCAATCAATGTCTGCAAGACGGGATTACGGTCAATCATCCGTTGGAGTATCATCTGAGGGGTGTCCTCCATCAGAAGAAAATCCGCAATATCCAATCCTTGACTGCGCTGTTCATCGGTTGCCATATCTTCTAGTACCGTACTGACCGATACAGACCGGCAGACATTGGCAAGTAGGGAAGCCTTCTGCCGCCACTGCTCTGTTGCGCCAAGGTCTGGCATCAGCACCACATCCCGATGCGCCAGTACGCAAACAGCCTTTTCGTTGAAACAGCCGTTCTTTCCTCCGGTCGCCAGCCACAAACCGTCCGGCATGAAGTGAGCGGCGATGAGAGCTGTCTTCTCGCTTTCCACAATGAACACTGTCTTGTCGGGATAGCGGACAAGAAGGTGCTCGCCAAAGAAACACTGGCACAAGTTGAAGTCGGGCAAACGCAGTTCGGTATGTACCCAACATATATGCGGATGCGGAACTTTCAGTCGATGCCCGGTCTTTGTATCATATCCCATAATCTTACCTGCATGTACCTGTCCGTTGGAATCCACCTGCCAGAATACTGCCGAACCGTTCCATTTTTTGGAAGTCCCGACCTGGTAAAGTTTGAAGAGCCTTTCGGCATTGCTTCTGCCAATCGTGTCGGACAGGAATGTGCACAACGGGTTGATGTCATAGTGTGACAGGGAACGCTGCATGACTGCCGAATCCATAAAAGACGGAGGACTGACTGGCTTCTTTGGAGTTACGGCTTGCGGTTTCCACTCCTGTCTGAATGATTCCGATTCATCAGGATGCTCCCGAAAGAAATCCTTTGGTGTGTAGTGATAACCACAGCTATTCTCGTGGTCACATTTGCCGACATGAGAAGGAAAGGTAATATCTCCCGACTCGTCGACATAACGGGTGAAACAAGCCTTGCGCTTGCATTCGGGGCACGCTGTCTTGCTGCCCCGATGATATTTTTCAAGATGAAAACGATAATTCTCCATGATAATTTCTGAAATGGATTTGCAGTAATTTCAGTCTTCAGTCCTTTCAGTTTTGCAGGAACTGACGGTATGTTCCATCCCGAAACTGAAAAACTGAACATACTGAAAGCTGCAAACGGGGGTTACACATTGCAGTTTTCATCCTCTGTCTGTTCTACCGATATATATGACACTTTCTCGTAGACTCCCTGCCTGACCTTGTGGACAAGCCTGTTTCTGGCAAGATTCCTAAGATAGTTCATCACCGTGCGCTCCGTTACCTTAAGTTGTCTTCCTGCATCAAGGGCTTCGGCTGTGGTAAACGTATCTTTCAGCAGGGCGAGCAATTCCAGCGACGGCTCGTCACAGGCGTCGTTTGCCACATATTCGCGTATGCGCCTGTAAGAACCTTCGAAATAGTCATTCAGCCGGATAGCACCTTCAATGGCGGTCGTTGTCACGAATTGCAGATGGCTCTCGCCGCAGGCATAAGACAGGACTTGGAGAACCAGTGCCAGACGCGCCACCTGTACCGGACTTTTCATGGGGCGCGATTCCACAAGGGCTTCATCCCTGATGGCATTAATGCGTTCGATCGTATTGTTGTGCCAGTTGAAGAAAACCCTCTTCGCTTTCCGCCCACCGTGACACCAGATACGACTTGGGCATCACGAACAGGATGCGGTCAAGCAGCCCGTTATCCTCGTATCCCTTCTTGAGCAGCTCATGCACACGCCTGGTCTGTGTCGTGCCGACCATATTGATGCACGGATTCTCGATGTGTATGGGAATGGGATTGCTGACGCGGGTCACATCTATGGCACTGTTGCTCCATGCGGACAGAAGCTGCTCTATCAACTGCCCGTTGTTGTAGCGATTGGCTGAATTGAACATGCCCATAATCTCATCCGCAAGTATGGTTATGCCACGGGGACAGTTGTAATGGGCGAGCATCAGGGCTTCAGGCGTGAAATCGGACACGATGGTTCTTCTCAATACAGGCCTGTCCATATCGTTGTTGCCCTTGCTCTCTTTCATTGTATTCTGATATGCGGCCATTTCAGCCTTGAATTTCTCCAGTGCCCGGCAATCCCTTTTGCGGAGCGGCCGGAATACGGCTTCAAGCGGCGGTGTCTTGCCTAGTCCCGGTCGCCCCACCATGATGATATAAAGGACGGCATTGGTTGTCCATTGTCCCTTTACACGGATATTGTAGGTATTACCCAACGCGGAAGCCGTAGCCGACAGCATGGCTGTGGCAAGATACTCCACCTTGAAGTTCTCGTGGCGCACCATGCCAAGGATGACGGACTGGACTTTGGCAGGGAAAGCGTCAATCGGGAAATCCGATTCCGCAATGCCCTGCGCCTGTGCCATCACCCTGTTGCATATATCCAGTTGTCTGATACCCATAATCACTTCTCCTTTCGTTTGCAATAGGATGTCACACTCTCTGACTTGTTGCCTGTTTGAATTCTTCTTATGTCGGATTTGGCATACATGTTCTTATTGCCCACCTTGACGGGGACAAGGTAACCACGTTTCGCCCACAGGTTGAGCGTGCCTTCGCAGACGTTCAGCAACTCGCGGACTTGTTTTGTATTCAGGTATGTCTCTTCCGCTTCACGCTGCATCGCAGCCTTCTGTTCTTCCTGCTGCGCCACAATAGTACGCTGGATGATTGATTCGGCAAACATCTTGAGGTCTGTGGGAGTGACTTCCAGTCTCACATTCGCTCCCATATCGACCAGACTTTCTATGGTAATCATAAAATCTTTTGTTTAGGAATTTACAATGACCATCTGCATGTTCCCTGATGCACCGCCTCCGATGGCTTATAAAAGCGAAGCACCGCCAAACCTCGGGAAAGGATTGACGGTGCAAAAGTATATAGGAATTAAAAGTAATTGATACAGAATGTCTTGTCTTAAATCATCACGACAATATAAGTCTATATGACAATGTAAAACGGCTGCATCTGACCTTATTTTGCGCCAATATCTGTTGTATTACTGATTGTAATATCTGTGATTGTCTGAACCAATTTTTGATACAGTTCCTGGTTTTCGTCACTTTCGATTAGCGGAGCCAACTGGTCTTTGCCTTCCTTGATGACATACTTGGCCGCTTTCAGGAATCCGACAGACTGCCGTATGGCACTCTCGCTTTTGAGCGACGGCAAATCCGGGAATTGTAAAGCCAGACCGACACTGTATTCTTTGGCAGTGTGCATACCTGCGACCAGCCGCAAGTCTTTCAACACATAAAATGGCAATGCCTGATGGACAGCACTGGTGTTTATGGAAATGTATTTGCGTATATGCCTCAAAACCTCCTCTTTGTTGTTGCAGTCAAGATAATCTATAAGAGGTCGTTCCTGTATCTTTTTCTTTCCGGCTGTACGGTGGATTTTTGATGTGGCATCATTGTCCGTGTCAGTTGGTGTATTGGTTACATCATTTTCCGTATCGCCATTGTCCCCATTTTCATTTATTACGGATTGCAATGCCCATTCTCCGATATTGCCCTTTTCAATGGCATCGTTCATGGAAAAGTATCTGTCCCAGTCAGCCTGGGTACGGAAGCCGTTCTTGATGGATACCTGTATTATCCGTTCGGCTACCCAAGAACAGCTCTGCCTGTCCATTCTGTCCGCTTTAGGATTGGCTGATTGTTTGCTGACCATACTGACCATTGCCTCAAAACTCTTTCCGTAATACAGCCAGCTCAGTACAAGTGGTGCGGAAAGGATAATGCCATGTCTTTTAGACTTGCTTCTAAAAAAGGATTTGATCTTGTCCCAAAGGGAATATGAAGCCCTGTCTGATGAATTATTCTCTTCCCTCTGCTTCTGGAATGCTTCCACAATCTGTTCCGGGACGGATTCTTCACTGAACAGCAGGCTTATGTTGTCAAAATCTTCCACACTGTCATCGCCCCAGCACAATTCCCATTCCGTCTTGACCTTTGGCAGCTGTTTGAAGATGGCACGGCAGATAGCGAGATATTGCCTCTCGTCCCCGTTTGTCATCAGACGCGCGAAGCGGTTGTATTCTTCCCTGTGGCTGTTCTTCCATCGGAGAATGTCAGCCTTGAACTGGTCGTATGTCAATCGGGATTCAGCCATAGTGTTGTCTGCAAGTAGTTGGATATAAATGGAACATAGATAGGGAAAGAATAAAATACACCGGACAGGCGATTCTAATCCAGCAGGTTTACCAGTTCTTTCTTGATTTCGTCATCGATATGCCTGTAACGGGTAAAGGCACGGCTTCCCTCGGAATGCCCTGACATGGAAGCAATCAGGTTCGGGTCTTTGACCTGCTTGTAGAGGTTGCCGATAAATGTCTTCCGTGCCGTATGCGTAGTAGCCACTTCATATAACGGTCGTGCCACATCCTCACGTGTCTTCGGGTCAAGGACTCTCACCATGCGGTCAATGCCAACATACTTGAGAATCTCCTTTATCTTCTTGTTATAGCCGAAGTGGGAGAAGCGGGGAAGTAATGCGTCTTCCAAGTCCTTATATCTCTCCAGTATGTCCAACGCCTTTTGGTTAAGCGGAACTCTGACTGTGTTGGCGTGTTCCAGCTTGGTCTTCTGCGGAATGTATTCCACACAACCGTCCACGATGTTTGCCTTGGTCAGTCTGTTCAAGTCACTCACACGGCAACCTATCAGACACTGGAACATGAATATGTCCCGATATACGGAATAGGTTGCCCCCATGCCGCTCAGATCGGCATAATAGACCTTGTCCCTTTCTTCAAGGGTAAGGTAAAACGGATCGCCATACATGGGCTGGGCTATCTGGTACTGATCAAAAGGGTTGTTTCTTGTCAGCCCCCGTTTGATGCACCATTTGATGACGGTACGGATGCGGTAGAGCGTCCCCGACATGCTGTTCTCGGAGCGTTGTTGGGCTACATCACGGGGCAGCTCGTCTTTATAGAATACGGGATACATTTCCACATACCTGTACTCTTCCTGCATCCACAACTTGAAATCACGGATGTCGTCAGCAGTAATGGAATCTATACAAAGGTGGAAGCCCCGCTGGTGCATGACCTCATGCCGGAAACGCTCGTAACGCTGTACCTTTTTCAGATTGTCGCGGTGATGCTTCCAGCTTTCTGCGGCAAGGTGTGTCTCGTCCATGTACTTCTGTATCTGGTAGGACAGCAGGTACTCGTCTGCCGGATTGCCGCCCCGGAAGTTGATATTTGGGTGGTGGTATTCCTCAATAAGTCCTTTCAGCCAGTTGCCGTCTACTCCACGATGGTATTTCTCGGCAATAAGGTGCGTAATGTTTTGGATGTCCTTTTCAAAGCCCATCCGTTTGTCTTCCGACACCAATGCGACACGGGGCTTATACCCCTGCCGTTCCGCACTCCAGTGGTTAGGGTTGATGGAGAGTTCGCTCGCTGCCTTGATGTCAACGCCTCCCACGTCACGGACTCTGAAATAGACTCGTGCCTGGTCAGTGACATTATTCTTGGCGGCGGTCTTTCTTATAAATGCGGTAACTTTCATTATGCGTCCTCCTTAGTTTATCATATCCACAAGTTTACGTTTCATCTCATCGTCAATCGTGCGGTAGCGGTTGAATGCCCGACTGCCCTCCACATGTCCCGACATGGACGCTATCAGGTTGGGGTCGGGAACCTGCCTGTACAGATTGCCTACAAAAGTCTTCCGTGCCGTGTGGCTGGTGGCTACCTCATATAATGGTTTCTGCACGGTATTGTAGCAGTGCGTGTCAAGGATGGTCACTATCCTGTCTATGCCGCAATGTTTCAACAGTTCCCGTATGCCGAGATTGTACTGGTGTATGGGTTTGAACGGTAACAATTTGTCAGTACTTGATTCATAACGCTCCAGTATTTTCAATGCCTTGGGATGAAGCGGTACTCTGACGACTTTAGCCTGACACTTCTTTGTCTTCTGCGGCATATACTCCAGAAATCCATCTTTGATGTTGTCTCTCGTCAATCTGTACAAATCACCCACACGGCAGCCGATATAGCAATGGAACACGAATATGTCCCTGATAACTGCCAGTTTAGGACAGTCATTCAAATCCGCATCATACAGGACATTCCTTTCTTCGGATGTCAAATAGAACGGATCACCGTATGTCGGTTCCTTGCATCCGTAAAGCTCATACACCTCGTTGTCGGAATACTTCATTTTCTTGCACCAATGGAGAAAGGTGCAGAAGAGGTTCATCGTGTTGATGATGGTCGTGTTCGACAATGGTCTTGGCGCATGGTTGATAAGAATCCGGGACGCATAGAAGTCGGGGTGCTGCTGGCGCAACAGATATTCGTTGGTCACATAATCCCGGAAACCATTCATCTGCTCCAATGTGACGGTTTCAACAAAGAGGGTGAAATCGGTATTACCTAATATCTCACGTTGATATTCATGGTAACGTATCATCTTGCGCTCGAAGCGGATGATGTGTTCTTTGGTTCTGTTCGCTCCGTCAAATTTTTCCAGATACTCATGAATACGGCATATCAGATTCGGATGGTTTCGTTCGAAAGCCCGTGCAGGGTACAGCACATCCTCGATGGTCTGCTTCAGCCATGCGCTGTTTGCCTTGTCCGAAAATGTCTTCTCCACTTTCTCAATGATGGAGGCAATCTGTTCGGGCAGCAGTTTCTGTTCAACGGCAGGTACGGCCGTCGTGCGCTTGTAACTGAGAGTATCGGAATCCCAGTACTTGTCATGGACTACAAGAGGCGAAACAACCTTTATATCCACGTTCTTCTCACGGACACGGAAACAGATGTTCGAGGTCGAGGAACTGTTCTTTTTCAGATAGACTGAAACTTTCATCGGCAATGCGTTTTTGATTCACATTGCAAAGATAAATAAATTCCCGTATATGTTCCCATATATCCCGAAAAAGCTTGTAGCGGATTAAGACAAATTAAAGAGCGTGTCCCGAAAGTGATACCACATAAAACGCTATATATTAGTGATTATATTTTCTCTTGTTATGCTTTTCATTTTCGACTTTCCAAACCCTTAATCAAAACATATATTGCAGTTCCACGCTTTTTTATGTGCTATAACGAAGTTCTGTCTAGAATAAAGTTAGCACCGATATGAATATCGATGACCCTGCATATAAATATGCAAACACCCAAGGAGGGGGTATAATTCCTCCCTGCACCGGGCTTACCCCCGATGCCCTCCCCGAAGTTCAAAAGCCAGTCTCGGCAGAGAACTCACACACAGGGGTGTCCCCCAGAAATGCGCAGTCGGCAAACAAGACTACAGTAATCAAAAAGGCTAAACAAACGCCACATTGGTACGCTCTTCGTGCCACTTATGGCAGAGAGAAAAAAGCCTACGATTACATTGTTGAAAATGGCGTAACCGCCTTCTATCCCACACGGACTACTGTAAAAATCATCGATGGCAAACGTAAAACTATCGAAGAATCTTACATCCCCAACATTCTCTTTGCTTACGGAACAAAAGAAGAACTTAAGAAATTCGCCCGTAATAAAGAAAACGAAAAATGTCTTAGATGTAATAGACTTCCAGTATGTATGGGGTTATGTCCTCGTGATTACATGTCAGGTTTCAGTCATTGCAAATATGAAGTTATGGACGAAAATATTGAGGTTGGTTTATTAGACTATTTGCAACATCAACTCGGATAAAAAAATTATGAAAAAGGTTCTAGCAATAATTAGTCTCTTGTTTCTTGTTTTGAATGGTAATGCTCAAGAATCATTAGATACTATCAAATCTTTTAGACTAAGTGAAGCTGTGGTTAAAGCAGAAAGGATTATTCATAAGGGTGATCACGATGTACTATATTTATCAAACGACAATAAAAAGTTTGGTACAAATGCTTTAGATGCAGTTTCTTCCTTAGAATTGTTCCAAACAGCAATAAATGAAACAAAATTGGTTTCTTGGGACAGACAAAATGTATTTATCCTTATAAATGGCGTTCCATCAACGGCATATGACTTACGTGGATATAAGGGTGAGGACATAAAGAAAGTAGAGTTTTATTCTATTGCTCCTCCTCAATACATGAGTCTGACTGCAGGGCCTGTAGTCAACATTGTTGTGAAGAAGAGGCACGATAGATCTTATGCCGGTTATTTCAACACTTCTAATGCTGTAAACACAGAATTTGGAACAAACCAGATTGACTTGACATATGCGGATTCTCTGAACCAAGTAAAACTGGATTATCTGATTGATTACAGAAACATAGGCAATATTGATAATCTTGCTGAATACACTTATAGTCCGCAACTACATTCTCAATATAGGGGTACAAGTCGCTATAAAGGTCAATATCATAACATCAGTGCATCGTACCAAAGATATCAGGGTAATCATCTGTTTAATGCTAAGGTATATACTATCATTGAACCCTTACAAGATGAAGAAAAAAGGGCGGGCCTTATTTCGACAGATGACACCCAATATAATGGTGAAGGTACAAGACTTTTGAAGAGTCGTTCCAATACGGTGGCTGTAGATTTATACTATCGCTATTTATTAAAGAAAGGCCGTCTGTTTGCCATAAATGTGGTCAATACATTTGGAAATAGTTATTCGGATTCGAAGCAATCTATGCTCTCGGAGAATACAGGAAACAATGACTATGACTACAATTTACACTCAAGAGTGGATAATGATTCGTATTCATTTATTACAAACGCTGTCTATGCCTCTCCGCTTTGGGGTGGCTCATTGAGTGTTGGTTCAAGATATGAAAATAAGCAACTTAATCAGACTTCATTCAATAACAAATACAAACCATATTCTCACAATGAGTTCCTTAATACGGGTGGTTCCTGGACATGGAATACAATATCGTTTGTTCCGGCTGTTGGATTGAATATATTTAAGCAGACATCCTCGGGTATATCGCAAACCTCTGTTCTTCCTTACATAAGACTTTATTCAGATTGGTGGGGAAAGGGTAAAATGAAAGGAACAACTGTGCAGTTGACGTTGACAATGCGTAATATATCTCCTTCGTTAAATGAAATCACTGAGAGTGAGACCTATTTAGACCCCTGGCTGATATCTGCTGGCAATCCAAAATTGAAAGATTATTGGATTACATCGGGGAAACTGTCGTTTGCATATTTCTCACCCAATAATAAAAATCAGATAGTCTTCATGGTACAGCCATCATATGCTAACAATAAGATAGCTACCACAATACTAAAAGAAGGCGATAATATTTATTTCAGACCTCAAAATATAGGAGGTGATTTCGAATGGAGATTTGACCTTTATGGGAGTTGGTATCCATTTAAATGGTTAGAATTATCACCCTATGTTGAATACTATATCTCACGACTTGAAACTCCATCGCAAAATATCAACTTTGATTATTGGCGTATAGGTGGCAATATTACAGCATCATTTGAAAACTTGTCTTTGATCTTTAATGTTAATTCACCAACAAAGGTATACGACGGCGACCTTTTGTCACGTGGCAGCCTTCAATATGCTGGAACTATACAATATAAAATAGGTAATTGGTCAGTAGGTGCAAAATACAATTATTCAGGACACAACAACTATACTGTTTCGAATTTACCTATTCTTAGGTATAATGAGAACAAGGATTGGAAACCACTTCAGCATATGGCACGCTTGACTGCCACATATACATTCTCCGTAGGAAAATCAAGAAGGCACGATGGCAAGATACTTATAGAATCAAGTAAAGACAATACCGGTTTAGGTAAGTTTAATACACCACAGATAAGCAAATAAAATGAAACGCTTCCCCTTTATAAAGCAAAAAGATTCAATGCAATGTGGGGTGGCTTGCCTTGCATCTATATGCGATTATTATGGAAAGAAGTATTCAACCCAATTCATTTCAAAACTTTGTTCGTGTACCCCTACAGGGATATCTCTTCAATCATTAAAGTTGGCTGCAGAACAATTAGGCTTTGATTCTATGTGTGTTCGAATACCCAAAGATTCTATTTTGGAATGCAACTTACCATGTATCCTCCATTGGAATCAGAATCATTTTGTTGTACTATATAAGATTGTAATTTGCCGGAAAGTGTTAAAAAAGAACTTGCTGTAAAGTTTGGAAGTTTTATATTTGACGAATACTATAAATAGGGATTGTCGTTTGTCTTTTCAATTTGAGTGAAGCCACGAACACTCCCATAGTCTCTGCGTCTGACTCATCACAATTGCTTTTTATAATATTGGTGTCCGGTAAAACAGACTTTTGAGGACAAAAAAAGAAGGGCTGAACCTATTTGTAGGAATCAGCCCGTATGCCTTACTTTGTTGCTACGAAACAAACGCAGTAAGGATGGGCAAAAATACTAATTTTACCAGACAGCCGATATAAACTCTCATCTGTTAAAAAGAGTCTGTGCGACGGCCCTTTATCGTGGACACTTACCAGAAAGACATCCTCTGCCTCATTGACAAATATGCCGAAAACGAAAAGCTGTTATATCATTTCAATATAGACGATATATGTAGCTATAGCCCTTCAGTTGAAAAGATGGACAATATGATGCGTTGTCATGGCTTTGTGATGCTATTGAGATGCAGCGAAAAGTTCCAGTCTTATCTGGAGAAGATTCTGCCTTGGTGCAAGCCGGAAGAAACGTGTCTGATATATTCCCAATATCACGGGTACATAGATAAGCGTGAAGGAAATACAGCTTTTAACCAGAAGCTGTATGACTTTGTAGAACAGTTCCGGGAAAGAGGAAGCTTTGTCAAAGAAGACCTTCACACATCCGGTCATGCCTCCAAACAGGATTTGGTACGACTCTGCGAGCAGGTCAACCCAAAAGTCATAATCCCCATCCATAAAGATGAAAAAGCCGATTTCGCCTCCATTCTTTCTGATGAGCTGAGAGCAAGAGTCTGTGAATATGAATACAGTATGGATGGAGTTGATATTTCCCTCGATTCACTATAACGGTTTTACATTTCGAGTTGGTCCGGAGCGAAAAGCGGATCTCTCGTGATATTCATAAGAAATTGATTTTGCGGAGAGAACTTTGTACAGGAGAGGGGTTTCTGGTGTACCAACGGTGGTGAAACGATGGGTTGGTACAGGGAATAGGGTTTTGGTGTACCGATTTTCGGCGAAGTGAGGACTTGTCGCGGAGCGGGGATATTCATTGGCACAGCAAAAAATAAAAGAGTGACCGGAATGACCAGCCACTCTTTCTTTGAATATGTCAGCGGTACACTACTTGCCGGCGAGGCGGGCGTAGGTGCCGTAACGTACTTTGGCGAACTCTTCGGTGAGGCTCAGGAGCTCCTGGGCTCTGTCAGGGAACAGCTTGTAAAGGGATGCGAAACGAACCTCACCCTTGAGGAAGTCCTGGAACTTGGCCCAGTCCGGTTCCTTGGAGTCGAGGGTGAACGGATTCTTTCCTTCGGCCTCAAGAGTAGGGTTGTACCTGTACAGGTGCCAGTAACCGCAGTCAACGGCAAGCTTCTCCTCCTTCTGGCTCAGACCCATACCAGCCTTCAGACCGTGGTTGATGCACGGAGCGTAGGCGATGATCAGGGATGGACCGTCGTAGGCCTCGGCCTCCTTTATGGCGTTGAGGTACTGTGCAGGGCTTGCACCCATGGCCACCTGTGCGACATAGACATAGCCATAGCTGATGGCCATCATGCCGAGATCCTTCTTGCGGATCTTCTTGCCTGAGGCGGCGAACTTGGCGATCGCGCCGGCAGGGGTTGACTTGGAGCTCTGTCCACCGGTGTTGGAGTAAACCTCGGTGTCGAGAACGAGCACGTTCACATTCTTGCCGGAGGCGAGGACGTGGTCGAGTCCGCCGTAGCCGATGTCGTAGGCCCAGCCGTCACCACCGAAGATCCACTGGCTGCGGGCAGGGATGAAGTGCTTGTAGTCAAGGAGTTTCTTGCAGTGAGGGCAGTCGGTCTTCTCCATGAGAGGAATGACCTTGTCAGCCACCTCGCGGGTGATCTCACCGTTCTCCTTGTTCTCAAGCCACTGCCTGAACAGTGCCTTTACTTCATCCGGGCACTTGTCGCAGTCGAGAGCGGCGGTCATGAGGTTGGCCACCGTCTCGCGGGCGCGGTCGGAGCCGATCTTCATTCCGAGGCCGAACTCGGCGTTGTCCTCGAACAGGGAGTTCTGCCAAGCCGGGCCATGACCTTGGGCGTTGGTGCAATAAGGAGAAGCAGGGAATGACGCTCCGTAGATTGAAGAGCAACCTGTGGCGTTGGCGATCATCATCCTGTCACCGAAGAGCTGTGTGATGTTCTTGATGTAAGGGGTCTCACCGCAACCGGCGCAGGCACCGCTGAACTCGAATAGAGGCTGTGCGAACTGGGAGTTCTTGACATTGGCTGCCTTGTTGACAACAGTGTCCTTGTAGCCTACCTTGGTGGCGAGCCAGTTGAAGTTGTCCTGCTCAGAGTGCTGGTCGAGGGCGGAAACCATTGTGAGGGCCTTCTCCTTCGCAGGGCAGACGTCCACGCAGTTGCCGCAACCTGTACAGTCATCCACAGAGACTGAAAGGGCGAATGAATATTCCTTCAGAACAGCCTTGCCCTGTGCCTTCTTGAGTCCGGCAGGAGCCTTCTCGGCCTCTTCGGCTGTGAGCAGGAACGGACGGATGGCGGCGTGAGGGCAGACGAACGCGCAGGAGTTGCACTGGATACACTTGTCTGGATCCCAGCTTGGAACCATGACGGCGACTCCGCGCTTCTCGTAGGCTGAAGTGCCGGCCGGCATCGTGCCGTCGGCGTAAGGCAGGAACGCGCTGACAGGGAGGGAGTCTCCGTTCTGGGAGTTCACAACGTCAGCGATGTCCTTGACGAACGCAGGGGCGAGGCGATCCTTGTTAGGGGTCTCGAACCTGGCCGAGATCTTAGCCCACTCGGCAGGAATGGCCACTTCGGTATATTCACCGCCACGGTCAACGGCGGCGAAGTTCATGTTCACCACATTCTCGCCCTTGTTGCCGTAGCTCTTCACGATCGCGTCCTTCATGTACTTGACGGCGTCCTCGTAAGGGATGATGCCGGTGATCTTGAAGAATGCGGACTGGAGGATCGTGTTGGTCCTGTTGCCGAGTCCGATCTCCGCGGCGATCTTGGTGGCGTTGATGATATAGAGCTTGATCTTCTTCTTGCCGATGACAGCCTTTACGTTGTCAGGGATCCTCTTGACGGTCTCTTCCTCGTCCCAGAGTGAGTTGAGGAGGAGGGTTCCTTTCTCCTTGATACCCTTGAGCACGTCATATTTGCTCAGGTAGGAAGGAACGTGGCAGGCCACGAAGTCAGGTGTGCTGACAAGATAAGGTGCCTTGATCGGCTTGTCGCCGAAGCGGAGGTGAGAGCAGGTGTAGCCGCCGGACTTCTTCGAGTCGTAGTCGAAGTAGGCCTGGCAGTACTTCTGCGTGTGGCTTCCGATGATCTTGATGGTGTTCTTGTTGGCGCCGACAGTGCCGTCGGATCCGAGTCCGTAGAACTTGCACTCGGTGGTGCCTGGCTTCACGATGGAAACCTCGCTCTTGATCGAGAGGGACTTGAATGTCACGTCATCGACGATGCCGATGGTGAAGTCGTTCTTAGGCTCGTTGAGCTCAAGGTTGTCGTAAACGGCGACGATCTGGGCAGGAGTGGTGTCCTTTGAGGACAGTCCGTAGCGTCCGCCGATGATCAGCGGAGAGTTGCTCTGTCCCTGGAACAAAGCCTTCACGTCAAGGTAGAGAGGCTCTCCGAGAGCTCCCGGCTCCTTGGTCCTGTCGAGGACGGCGATTCTCTTCACGCTCTTAGGAAGGACTTTCAGGAAATATTTCTCAGCGAAAGGCCTGTAGAGGTGAACGGTGACAAGACCGTACTTTCTGCCCTTCTTTGCGAGGTAGTCGATTGTCTCCTTGATGGTTTCGGTCACGGAACCCATGGCGACGATGATGTTCTCGGCGTCCGCGGCTCCGTAGTAGGTGAACGGACGGTACTCGCGGCCGGTCATCTCGCTGATCTCACCCATGTAGCGGGCGACGATGTCCGGAACGGCGTTGTAGTAGTTGTTCCTTGACTCCACGGCCTGGAAGTAAACGTCTCCGTTCTGGGCGGTACCACGGGTGACAGGAGCGTCAGGATTGAGTGCCCTGTCACGGAAAGCCTTGAGGGACTTCTTGCTGACCATATTCTTGAGCTCTTCCTCGTCGAGAGCCTCGATCTTCTGGATCTCGTGCGATGTGCGGAATCCGTCGAAGAAGTGGAGGAAAGGAATGCTGGACTTGATCGCTGAGAGGTGAGCCACGGCGGCGAGGTCCTGAGCCTCCTGAACTGAACCGGAAGCGAGGAGTGCGAAGCCTGTCTGGCGGCAGGCCATCACGTCCTGATGGTCTCCGAAGATAGAGAGGGCATGTGATGCAAGCGCGCGGGCTGAGACATGGAAGACAGCCGGAAGCATTTCTCCGGCGATCTTGTACATGTTAGGGATCATAAGGAGAAGACCCTGTGAAGCTGTGTAGGTCGTGGTGAGGACACCGGCCTGGAGGGAGCCGTGCACTGCTCCGGAGGCACCGGCCTCACTTTCCAACTCTGTGACACTTACTGTCTCGCCCCAGAGGTTCTTTTTCCCGTGGGCAGCCCATTCGTCAATGTTCTCTGCCATCGGAGAGGATGGTGTGATAGGGTAGATGCAGGCGTTCTCGCTGAAAAGATAAGCGACGTTCGCCACGGCAGTGTTACCATCACAAGTGATGAATTTCTTTTCTTTAGCCATATCGTTAACGTTATGTTAATATATTAGATAGTTGTCAAACCTTCGATCGTGACACCCTCGGTCCCGGCGGAGATCCTCTTCACAAGACCCTGGAGCACCGTTCCCGGGCCGATCTCCATGAAGTAGTCCGCTCCGTCCGCGAGCATATTCCTGACAGACTGGGTCCATCTTACCGGTGAGGTGAGCTGGGCGAGGAGGTTCTTCTTGATGGTCTGCGGGTCTGTGACGGCCTGAGCGGAGACGTTCTGGTAGATCGGGCAGACAGGTGTCACGATCGTAGTCTCCTCGATCGCCTTGCCGAGCTCGACGCGCGCAGGCTCCATGAGAGGGGAGTGGAACGCTCCGCCGACGGCCAGAGGAAGAGCCCTCTTGGCCCCTTCGGCCTTGGCTTTCTCACAGGCCTGCTCCACGGCGGTCTTCTCGCCGGAGATCACGACCTGGCCTCCGCAGTTGTAGTTGGCCGGGATCACGATGCCCTCGCATGAGGAGCAGATCTCCTCGACCTTCTCGTCCGGCAGTCCTACGATGGCGGCCATCGTCCCCGGCACCTTCTCGCAGCAGAGCTGCATCTGGGTGGCACGGATATAGACAAGACGAAGGGCATCCTCGAAACTGATGGCTTCCGCGGCGGCAAGTGCGGAAAATTCACCAAGAGAATGCCCTGCGACCATATCAGGTCTGAATCCTTCGTAGCACTTCGCCAGAACGACGGAGTGCAGGAATATTGCCGGTTGTGTGACGCGTGTTGCCTTGAGGTCATCCGGCGTGCCCTCAAACATTATGTCAGTGATTCTGAATCCAAGGATGTCATTGGCCTTCTCAAGCAATTCCTTGCCTTTGGCGTTTCCGTCGTAAAGCTCTTTCGCCATACCTGGGAACTGTGAACCCTGACCGGGAAATACGTATGCTTTTTTCATAATACGCAAAAATAAGATTTATTATTGGATTATCCGAATATTAAAGGCTCTTTTATGGCCTTAAAAAACATATTTTTCCGCACAAAAAATACCTTTCCGCGAAAGATTTGCCAAAGATTTGTCAAAAATTCTTGTTTTGCCATTTATTTGTTATTTTTGTAATCTGATTGCGTGAAACCGCAAGAATGATGCCCCTGTAGTCTAATGGATAGAATTTCGGATTCCGGTTCCGACGATTTGGGTTCGATTCCCAACGGGGGTACTGAGTTGGAATCTTCTTCGTTTGAGGAGGATTCCAATTTTTTATTCCCTCGTAATGTGTTGGTTCCCTGAAAGATAATGTCAAGCATCTTGTTGTAGTGGTCGGTTCGATAATTTTTGCCGTCAAATTGGATTTTTTCGGGAAAAATCGAACCAAGGAGCATAATCTTCACATCGGTAGGTGCTGAACGGAAGAACTCTCCAAGATTTCCTATGATGTTGAACGAGTAGTCCAACTTGTCTTTGATTTTCATTTCTTCGTTGAGCCTCAACGCTTTAATCTGATTTTCAAGCCTGGTCTTGTCTGCCTCGTAGCGTTCGATGTTCCTTGTCTTTTCGGCTTTGGAAATTTCTCCATCGAAATAAAGGTCATTAACACGGTCTATCCTACTGTTGATGTTGTTGAGTTCAAGTTCGAGATTGTCTGCTTGCTTCTGATTCTCTTTAATCGCATCCCCTCGGACATCGTTAAGAATCTCGTTGTATAGTGCAAGTACCGCCTTGTTCGGCTTTAGTTTGGACGTATAATCAACGAATCCTTTATTGACATACTCGGCTCTCTTGTTGAAATGCTTGTGGTCTCCTCCACAAAAATAATGGGAAATATATACAAGTTGACTACTTTTCTCTGTATCTTACTGACATCCAAGTGATTGCGGATATACGCAAACTCTGTTTGTTAATGGTATATAGCGCCATCAAGTCTAACCAGACATAATATTGTGTGGATCTAATAAGGCTCAGCATACCTTGATATACCATAATATGCCATAACTCTCAGGTGCGCGAATATATTCACACCTGAAACACCAACTCATTAGCTATCAAGCGAATGCTGTTTTAGGTGAGTATGGTTTCTCACGCCTGGAAGCCCGGAATACCAATAGAACGTTCCGTACCGGGGGCGCCGACTTTTAGGTGTGCGAATACATTCACACCTGGAATGCCAACTCATTAGCTATCAAGTGAATGCTGTTTTAGGTAAGTATGGTTTCTCGCGCCTGGAAGCCCGGAGCACCAATAGAACGTTCTGTACCAGGGGCGCCGACTTTTAGGTGTGCGAATATACTCACACCTGGAACATCAACTTACTAATTATCAAGCGAATGCTGTTTTAGGTGCGCATAACTTTTCATACCTGGAAGAACGGGTCTCCTATTGTTCCATAGAACAGAAAATGTACGTGATGAGGCCTTTGTATGCACCGAATATACAGGGGCGCATTGGTACAGGAGACGCGCTTCTGGTGTACCAAATGGACAAAAAGATGCCGTTGGTACAGGAGACGCACTTCTGGTGTACCAATAAGGACAGGACATCAGTGTCGGGCCAGTGGAAGGAAACTGTGGCAGAACAGTAGGTGTCATTCCTGATTCACATCCATCAACCTTAGGTGCGGCATTGTCGTTTCAGATCCAAACAACTATTATTCCGGGTGAAAAAATGGTGGTTATACACCCGGGGAGACATTCCTGATTGGAGTCGGGTGCGGAAAGCCACTTTTTTCACCCGATGCATAAGTCCGGGATCTTCCGCCACACCTTGTCTTATATGATAACGATGGAGATTAGGTCCTATACATACAGATTTTTGCGCAGGAATATCAACGGTGCGCAATTATTTAAATATCAGCGTTATAAGAGAAATGTTGGCCAACTCCTAAATGGTTTCCTAAAATTTTATGGCCTTTTTTGAAAATCCGCAACGTTTCTGCATATTTGTCAAGACTATATTGATAGTTATGCTAAAAGACGGAAAGCAAGAAAGGACTGTTGTTCATTTGGAACTTAATGGTAGCCATTTCTATTATGGCAATCTTAAAGCATTATGTGACAACTGGGGAAAGAATGACATAGGGATAAGTTACACTACCTTAAAAATTATGGAATATCTGAGACAAAACCCTATGTCGGAAAGAAATGTATAATAAGGAGAGGTACGATTGTGACCTCACCTCAACAAAAGGTAAAAGACAAGTAGTTTTAGCCGAATACACAGTTCTCGCATCTTCTGTACGGCTCCTATCAACAAAAGACAGTTTGTATATGAAAACGCTATCTGAAATTTCAGACCAAATTGCTGATTTGGAACCGCAAAGGTATAAGATTTACAAGACAGAGAATATGTATAATCTCATAAAACTAGATACCGCAACAGGGCGTATATGACAGGTGCAGTATGGAATGAACAATTATGCAAAGCCAATGGAAACACCGATAGACGACCGTTCCCTTTTGATGAGTTCAGAAAAAGTTTGTTCTGGTCGATTTGAATTATACCCGACAAATAATATGTACACATTCATTCTACTTGGTAACATGAAAAAAATAAGTTGCCTCAGATTAAGAGAATATTTTCGAGGATAGATCTATTTTCGAAGAAGGAGTGTGCCGGTGGCACATGACTGATGAGAAAAGAGATATAGACCGAAAAGATTCCTTAAGATGATGCAGGTTATTTTTTGAAGGTTACTTGATACGTTGTGGGGTAGTGTATGGCAAGTTCAATGGAGTACAAATCCAAAGCAACGATTCAGGTCTGTTATTGCATACTGATTATGCTGTATCAAAGATTATTTTGATACACTTGCGCTTTTGATACGGATTTATTAGATTTGTCGAAAAGAAATGAATATTAACCCTCCTTAAGTACATTTAGGATTTTTAGGGTCAGGTATGACGAAACGCAAAGCCCATATCTTTTCCAAATCTTCCAAAAGTTCGTTCGAGAAAAGAACATCAGGGGGGTACAAGAAATTGGAATAACCTTTCATGTCCTTGGATGTGAATTAATCGCTCATATTATGAAAAGAATTCTAATCTCTCTCGCGGCTGCGATTTTTGCTTTTGTTCCGTTGGTGTCGGCTCAGACACCGGAATCTCGTAATGAAATAACGCTTGGCTACGGCAGGGTCACCGTTGTGGATGTGGCTCATGTGGTCGGCGGGGTTTTCGCCACGGCTTTCACGGCCGGTTACGCCCGTTTTGACAACTTCCGGTCATACGGGTCTGTCAATCTTGAATATTACAGAGTCCTCAACAAGACTTTTTCCGTGGGGGCGGCAGTCTCTTGGTTCGGTGGCACGGCCGATGAACTGAACAAGGACAACGTGAAGGTCGGCAACGCTGACTATAGCGGATTCGCTGTGATGCCTGCGGCGAAGGCTTTCTGGTTCAGAAAACCGCATGTCGCCATGTACTCAAAGCTTGCGGCCGGAGTCACGCTGCTGGACGATTACGACGAGGAGGCGGACTCGCATTCGTTCGACCCGTATTGGGCCGCGCAGGTCACCCTTGCCGGAGTGCAGTTCGGAGGAGAGCGATTCCGTGGTTTTGTGGAGGCCGGGGCTGGAATGCAAGGCCTTGTGCTGGCCGGGTTGAGCGTTTCCTTCTAAAAGGAATATGACAGCAAAATAAAGAGAGGCCTGCCTTTTTGGGAGACCTCTCTCATTAGTTGATTAAAACCTGATCTACTTACACCAACGGTCAAGCCATTCGAAGTAGCTGCGGTGCCAGAACAGCGCGTTCTGCGGCTGGAGAATCCAGTGGTTCTCCTCCGGGAACACGATCAGCTTGGACGGAACTCCCATCATCTGGGCGGTGTTGAACGCGGCCATGCCTTGATCATAAGGGATGCGGTAGTCCATCATGCCGTGGATGCAGAGGATCGGAGTGTGCCACTTGGCCACGTTCACGTCAGGAGAGTTGGCGTAATGGCGCCTGGCCTTGGCGGCGTCGCTCCACGGCGAGCCGGCCTGCTGGATGCCGCCGAATGTCTTGCCGTCGCCGCGCGGACCCTTCTCGCCGGCGGTGTAGGAATATTCAGAAAGTCCGCCGTTGTCGAAGTTCGCGAACCAAAGTTCCTCTGTCTCGTAGTACATGTACTTCTCGTCGAAGATTCCGGCGTGAGCGATGAAGCAGTCATAGACATTGCCGTGGATTCCGGCCATGTAATAGACGCTGAATCCGCCGTAGGAGGCTCCACAGCCAGCAAGTTTGCCGACATAAGGTTCAGCCTTGAGCTCCTTGGCCGCGCTGAGGTAGTCCTGCATATTCTGACCGATGTAGTCGCCGCTGATCTGCTCGCACCATTCCTGACCGAACGCGGTCGTGCCTCGGCGGTTGGGAAGAATCACGATGTAGCCTTGGTTGGCCATGAGACGGTAGTTCCAGCGGTAGCTCCAGCCCTGGCTCAAAGTACCTTGAGGTCCGCCAAGGAATATCTCGATGGCAGGATACACCTTTGTAGAATCGAACTTAGGAGGATAGAGTACCCAGGTGAGCATCTTCTTCCCGTCAGTGGTCTTGATCCAGCGTTCACGCGTCTCGTAGGCTGTCAATTGGCCGATGATGCCTCCGTTCTCATCGGTGATCCTGCTGAACGATCCGTCAGTCTCGTTCACGGCCACGAGTTCGGTAGGGAACTCCATCGAACAGTAACTTGCGAGCAGGGTGCTGTCAACGATGGCGAACGGAGAGTTGAAATCGTACCATGCATCGTCCGGAGTGATTCTCTTGATTTCGGAGTCGGCCACCTTCACGTTGCAGATTGCTTGAAGTCCCTCGATCAGGGAATTGAAATAGATGCTCTTGGAGTCCGCCGCCCAGACAGGGCCGCCTGCGTTGTACTTGAAATCAGCGGTGAGGTTACGGATTCCATTTATGTGAGGGATGGCGGATTGTCCATCGGAGGAAGCCTCCGCGTCAGCCAGCTCGGCGACCATTAGGCGAACCTTGTCGGCCTCGTATCCGTTGCGCTCCATGCTCAGCCAGGCGATCTGCTTCCCGTCCGGGCTCCAGACCGGATCAGTGTCATAGCCGCCGGCCATCGGAATCTGGACGGTCTCGCCTGTCAGGATGCTGTAGATGTAGATCTCCGTGTCTGTTGAGAAGGCATATTCACGACCCGTCTCAACCTTTTTGCAGGAATAAGCCACATAGTTTCCGTCAGGACTCCAGCAAAGCTGCTCGATGCCGCTCATAGGCTCCAGTGGCAGTTCGTACCTGCCCGCTCCCTCCGCGAGTATATTCATTGAATTGTCTTCTGTGACCTTGGCGCCGAGCGGTGCCACGTATGTCTGCGGCCTTTCGGTCGTCCAATGGTCCCAGTGGCGGTACATAAGGTCTTCCGTGACGTAGGCCTGCGCCTTGTCCAGTTTCTCGTCGAAATCCTTAGGCGTCTTCACCGCTCCCGGAATGGTGCTGGTGTAGAGAACCTGTGTCTGGTCCGGACTGAGGGAGAACTCTCCGATTCCGGCTTTCACATCGCTAAGCTGCTTCTTTGCTGAGAGTGAGGCCTTCCCGTCAACGATAGAGATGGCGGCATTGTAAAGCTGACCTCCCTGAAGGTAGTAGATGGACTTTCCGTCCAGACTCCAGCGGGCGTTGCTTACGCTCTTGCCTTCGGCTGTCAATTGGATCTTGTCCCCGAATGAAAGCGATCCGTCATCATTCTTGATAACCTCGCCAAGAAACAGGTTCCTGCACGAGCGGTTTTCCTCGATGGAAGTGTAGCTGACTCCGTAGAGGATCCAATGTCCGTCCGGAGACAGTTGCGGATCTGACAGGCGACCAAGTGACAGAAGCGCTTCCGGAGTCATCCTTCCGTCCTCGATCTTGATGTCGGACGGGCCTATGTACCCGTTGTCCGCCTGTGTTTCGTTTTTCTGTGTACAACTCATCATTGTAATCAGTGCCGCCGCCACGAGGGCGGCCTTTCCATTGTTTATCATAAATATTATAAGTATTGTTTATACGCTTTCTCAAGTTCTTCCCTGACTTCCTGTCTTACGGATTCCGGCTCGAGCACCTCCAGCCTTCCGGCGTGGCGGCAGAACTCCATCGTCAGGTTACGGTTCGGAATGACACGGATCCTGAATATTCTTCCGCCTCCCTTGGCCGCGCCTTCCTCTACCTGCGACCGGTGGACGGGCAGATCCCGAAGATATCTTGCCTCCTCGTCTGTCACCTTGAAACGGATCGTGACCGGCTTCTGCCCGGGCCTCGGGAAATATATTCCATAACTTTGGCTGAATATTCTCTCCACGTCGAAGTCTTTAGGCATCTTGAAAGGCACGTCTGTCACTTTCAGCGAGGTGATCCGGTCAAGGCCATATACCCTCCAAGCACTCATGTCGTGGTTTCCTGTCTCAGCCAAGGCCCTTTCGTGGCAAAAAGCCACAAGGTACCATCTCTTCTCATGCTCTTTGACCGCTAACGGCTGAATATGAAGGTTCTCCGAAGAGTCGGAGGTGTATTTCCCATAGGCGATCTCCAGCTCTTTCCCATCTTCCATCGCCTGCATTATCGCCGTGAGGTACTTTTGCCCGGATGGTATCTCCTCCACGCTTACCCTGCCGGAGAGACGTTCCTTTCCCAGTGAAAGCAGATTGTTGACCGTGAATGTGTTGACAAGCCATCCGATGCTTTCGTCGTTGTCCAGGACATCGCCGCTGTACGGGATGAGATAGCGGCTCGTGCTCCTGTCGCATTCGATGTCGATCCCGAAAAGATCCGCCACCGCGAGCCTGTGGTTGTTGAAAGTTCTTCTTGAATATGCCTGCCCGAACCTTCTGGAATACTTTTCATTAAGTTCCTTGAAGGTCATACCGCCATCACCTGCGGCGATGAGGCTTTGAACGAGCCAGATATATTTCCCGATCAATTCTGAAACCATTGCGTTGTGCTTCTTTTCGGCACATCAAATATAGCAAACAAAAAGTAATTTAACCCTGATTTGGCTTGTTGTTTTGAAATTTTTCACATCTTTGCACTTGAAAATCGCTCTTGTTCCAAGCAAGGGATTTGATTTTGGGGATTTGGTAAACGGTAGGAGATAAATAGTCTCATCCCAGGTAACTTATTTTTTGAAGGTTACTAAGCAGATTTGCGGTTGAAATGATGAAAGTTGGAATGAATATGTTTGTAAAGACGTTGGCGCTGCCATTTCTGGTGGCTCCGATCTTTGTCTCGTGCATGGTTGATGATCCTGAAGGCAAGTTCGATTTCTCATCTGACGGGCAGCCGATAGCCAACTATCAGATCAAGGGCAAGGTCTCCGATGAGGATGGAAAGCCAATCAACGGAATCCGGGTCATAGCCGATTACAGTACCGATGTCATCTATCGCGCCGACACCCTCTATACTGATCAGGAAGGTGAATATTCCAAATTCATGTCGATCCCCCGCGTGGATAAATTCTACATGTCATTCACCGACATCGACGGTCAGGCGAACGGCGGTGAGTTCGGGCCGAAATCCGTATATGTCACTCCGGTTCGCACCGAGATCTCAAGCGGCCATTTCGGCGGCTCCTATGTCATCTCGTTCAACGCCACGCTCAAAAAGAAATGATGTGAAGGATGGTGGATTAAGTTGTTTTTTATCCACCCTCTTCTTATCTTCGCACCATGATTAGGAACAAGTTGGACACTGACGTGCAGTACCTGCCCGGAGTGGGGCCTAAAAGGGCCTCGCTTTTGAAATCGGAGTTGGGTGTGTCCACTGTCGGAGACCTTCTTCGCACCTTTCCGTTCCGTTATATTGACCGAAGCACCATCCAGAGAATCGCCGACATCCAGTCCACGAGCGCCTATGTCCAGATCCTCGCCCAGGTGGTCAGCGTACAGATGACGGGCAAGAAGCTGAGTGTCATGGTAAAGGACCAGAGCGGGATGATGGAACTGGTCTTTTTCAGGGGTGTCAAGTACACCTCAGAACGGCTGAAACCAGGTTCTTTTTTTCTGTTTTTCGGCAAGCCTAACCAGTTCAACGGACGTTTCAACATAGTTCATCCCGAGATAGACAATCCTCCCGCACAAGGTGCCACCAGCTTTTCAGGAGTCCTCACGGGAGTATATAACTCTACCGACAAGCTTCGCAATGGTGGGGTTACCGGCAAGGTGATGAACAGGCTGATGGCCGAGGCGATCGATCTTGCGATCGGAGATGTAGGTGAGACCTTGCCTGAATATATTCTCAGGGAAAAAGGCCTTGCCCCGTTGAGGTTCGCTATCAGGAATGTCCATTTCCCGTCCGACCAGAACGCTCTTGAGAAGGCCAGGTACCGTCTCAAATGGGAGGAACTGTTCCTTTTGCAGTTGTCTTTGCTGAAGCAGAAATATGTCCGCAGCCGTTCCGCGGTCGGGATTCCTATGCCTAAGGTCGGCACGGCTTTCAATGCTTGCTACAGTGCTTTGCCATACGAACTTACAGGTGCCCAGAAGCGCGTGATAAAGGAAATCCGTTCGGACATGATGAGCGGCCGACAGATGAACCGGCTTCTTCAAGGGGATGTGGGTTCTGGCAAGACAATGGTCGCTGTGCTTTCCGCTCTGATCGCAGTGGGGAACGGCTATCAGGCCTGCATCATGGCGCCCACAGAGGTTCTTGCCCAGCAACATTACGCCAATATCTCCAAATACTTGGCGCCGACCGGAGTACGTTGCGAACTATTGATCGGATCGACCGGAAAGGCGGCCCGCAGACCGATTCTGGAAGGTTTGGCTGACGGCTCTGTGGGAATAGTAATCGGCACGCATGCCTTGATAGAGGACACTGTGATATTCAAAAACCTCGGCCTCGCCATCATAGATGAGCAGCACCGCTTCGGTGTGGAACAGAGGGCAAGGCTTTGGGCCAAAGGAGCTTCCGGTGTGCCGCCTCATGTGCTTGTCATGACCGCCACTCCGATTCCAAGGACGTTGGCGATGACATTCTATGGTGACTTGGATGTCTCGGTCATCGATGAGATGCCGCCGGGCAGAAAGCCGATCCAGACCATGCTGATAGGGGAGGGCAAGCGTCCGCAGCTTTACAATTTCATGAAGAAAGAGATCGCCGCCGGACGTCAGGTGTTTGTTGTCTATCCCTTGATATTCGAGAGTGAAAAGGTTGACTATCAGAACCTTGAAGCTGGTTATGAGAATATCGTCTCCAGATTCCCGTTTCCGCCTTACAAGGTCGCCATCGTGCACGGACAACAGACCAGCGAGGTCAAACAGTTCAACATGGATGCTTTCTCGGCGGGGCGTGCGAATATCCTTGTGTCCACGACCGTGATTGAGGTCGGCGTCGATGTCCCTAACGCCTCCGTGATGGTGATCGAGAGCGCGGAGCGGTTCGGTCTCGCGCAGCTGCACCAGCTCCGCGGACGTGTCGGACGGGGATGCGAGAAATCCTATTGTGTGCTGATGCACGGCAACAAGGTCAGCAAGGAGTCCCGTAAGAGGCTTGAACTCATGTGCGCCACGGAGAACGGTTTCGATCTGGCGGAGGAGGACATGAAGATGCGTGGGCCGGGTGATCTGGAGGGAACCCAGCAGAGCGGCCTTCCGATCGAGCTGAACATCGCCTCATTGGCTCATGACGGAGCCTTGCTGGCGGACGCGAGAAGTTATGCCGAGCATGTGCTGGCCCATGACCAGACTCTCGAACTTCCTGTAAACGAACTTCTTGCCCGCGAACTACGCAAAGATAAGTACAACATCAAGGATTACAGCAAGATCTCGTAATCGATTTTAAGTGATCATTTAATACAGTGCGCTTACGGCAGATCTTCCGGCCGGCAATCTCTCAGTTTCGGATGGCGTTTGTCTTTCTCGGAGAGGATGATCTTGTCTTTGGGGACCATCCAGTCGATTTCCAAATCCGGATCATCCCATGCGACCGCTCCTTCCGACTCCGGACAATAGAGACTGTCGCACTTGTACTGGAAGATCACCTCGTCGCTCAGGACGCTGAATCCGTGTGCGAACCCTTTGGGAATGAAAAACTGCCTGTGGTTGTCTTCGGAAAGCTCGACCGACACGTGTTTCCCGAAAGTCTTTGAGCCTGGCCTAAGATCCACAGCCACATCCAGGACCTTGCCTTTCACTACCCTGACCAGTTTGCTTTGCGAATGCGCCCCTTTCTGGAAATGCAGTCCTCTGACTACTCCATAGCAGGATTTGCTCTCGTTGTCCTGAACGAACATCACCGGACCGATCTTCTCCTCGAACTCCCTCTGGTTGAACGATTCGAAGAAATACCCTCTGCTGTCCTGGAATATTCTTGGCTCTATGATGAGGAGGCCTTCGATTTCGGTTGTGATGATGTTCATGCTGTTTCTACCATTGTGATATTCATTGAAATACGGTCGCTTTTATTCTTCCGCTATCTTGATGAGGTACTGGCCGTACTGGTTCTTGGTCATCGGCTTGGCCAGCTCACGAAGCCTTTCGGCTGTGATCCAGCCTTTTCTGTAGGCTATTTCCTCCAGACAGGCGACCTTGAGCCCCTGACGTTTCTCGATGACCTCGATGTAGGTCGAGGCCTCGGCAAGGGATTCGTGAGTGCCCGTGTCCAGCCATGCGAAACCTCGTCCGAGTTTCTGAACCTTCAGCTTTCCGGCAGTAAGAAACTCTTGGTTCACCGTTGTTATCTCCAGCTCGCCTCTGGCTGACGGCTTGATCCTATGCGCGATTTCCACCACTTCGTTCGGGTAGAAGTAGAGTCCGGTCACCGCATAGTCGCTCTTTGGCTCGGCCGGTTTCTCCTCGATGCTGAGGCAGTTTCCGTTGGCGTCAAACTCGGCCACACCGTAACGCTGCGGATCGCTGACCTGATAGCCGAACACGGTCGCCTTCCCTTCCTCCTCGGCGGTACGCACTGCCTCTCTCAGCTGAGCGCCGAAACCTGTGCCTTGGAATATGTTGTCTCCAAGCACGAGACAGGCGCAGTCTTCGCCGATGAAGTCCTTACCTATGATGAATGCTTGCGCGAGTCCGTCCGGGGAAGGTTGCTCCGCATATTCAAAATTCACTCCGAAATCACTCCCGTCACCCAGAAGTCTTCGGAATCCTGGTAGATCTGTAGGCGTGGAGATGATGAGGATGTCTTTGATTCCGGCTGTCATCAGAACCGAGATCGGGTAATAGACCATCGGCTTGTCATAGACAGGGAGCATCTGTTTGCTGACTCCCTTGGTGATAGGGTAGAGACGAGTGCCGCTTCCGCCGGCTAATACGATTCCTTTCATGGTTATATTCAGTGTTATTTGATTCTTTTGATGCAGTCCGCCAGCGAGTCTCTCCAGTAGGGAATCGTGACTTTGAATGTCTCTTTCACCTTGGTCTTGTCCAGGACCGAGAAACGTGGCCTCTGCGCTTTGGATGGATATTCCTCCGTGTGGCATGGCCGGATGTCGCAGGTCGTTCCACCGATCTCGCTGATCGCCTTTGCGAAATCGTACCACGAGACCGCGCCCTCGTTGGAGAAATGGTATATTCCTGTCTTGTCAAGTTGGCCGTCTTCGATGATTCTTGTGATCAGTGAGGCCAGGTCATAGGCGTAGGTCGGAGTGCCGATCTGGTCGAAAACGACATTGAGCGAGTCCCTCTCTTCCGTCAGGCGAAGCATCGTCTTCACGAAGTTCTTGCCGTAAGGTGAATATAGCCATGCGGTTCTGAGGATCACGCTCCTGCATCCGGATCTCTCGATCTCTTTTTCGCCGGCCAGTTTGGTGGAACCATAGACCCCAAGCGGATCTGTCGGCCAATCCTCCTTGCATGGCATGGGAATATCCCCGTGGAAGATGTAGTCCGTGGAGATGTGGATCAACGCCGCGTCTCTTTCCGCCGCGACTTTGGCCAGATTACCGGCCGCCGTGCAGTTCAGAAGCATAGCCATAGAAGGCTCGTCCTCTGCCTTGTCCACATTCGTGTAGGCCGCGCAGTTCACGATTACATCGACCTTTTCCGAGTCGCAGACAATCCTGACCGCGTCTATGTTCGTGATGTCAAGATTGAGCGTCTCGACTCCGGGCAGCGATGTCACGTCTGAGAATATGTAGTTGTTGCGGCTTCCTGCCGTCACGTTCCGGAGTTCGGTCCCTAGCTGGCCGTTGGCTCCTGTCACAAGAATATTCATGGTGTCTCCAAATTCGGCCCGGGCCGTCAAACCGACGTCGGTCGCCATTCACAAATTTAATCAGAAATATTCCTTTATCAAAATCCGAGGTTCAGTAATCATTCCCTTTATAGACCCCTTCCTGACGATTCTTGCGCTATCGGGCGTGAAAAATGCGGATTTTTATGTAAGTTTGTATTCTATGGAGACAAATTCATCGAGACCAAGGATATTCCTTTACACGGACGGGGCGTCAAGCGGCAACCCGGGGCCGGGGGGATACGGCGTTGTTCTCAAGTGCGCCGGGCATGAGAAGGAGATGAGCGGAGGGTTCGCCCGCACGACCAACAACAGGATGGAACTTTTGGCTGTGATCAAAGGGTTGGAGGCGATTAAGTGGCGGGACGCAGAGGTTGAGGTCTATAGTGATTCGTCATACGTGGTCAAGGCCGTGAATGAGGGCTGGCTTCTGAATTGGGAGAGGAAAGGATGGAAGAAGGTCAAGAATCCGGACCTATGGAAGAGGTTCTTGAATGTTTACCGGATGCACAGGGTGGCGTTCCATTGGCTCAAGGGGCATAACGGGCATCCCGAGAATGAACGTTGCGACCGGCTTGCCGTGGCTGCGGGGGCGGGTGCGGTGGCGGCGGGCAGGACGCTTCCCGCCGATGAGGGCTTTGAACTTAACGCCGCAGCTGAAGGCAGTCTCATTGATTTTGATTAAATTTGTGAATGAATATGCTCACGGAGGTCCCGGACTTGCCGTGGCCGCTTACTTAATAATAGGAAAACATGGAAAGGAATAACAAAAAGCCGATTGTCGGTATCACGCAGGGTGACGGCAACGGTATCGGCTATGAGGTGATCATCAAGTCGTTGGCTGACGCCAGAATTCTGGATTCGTTCACTCCGGTGATCTACGGTTCGTCAAAGATTTTCGGTTTCTACCGTAAACTGATCCATAACCTTGACCAGATGGACACTTACGTGATCCAGAGCGCCAAGGATGCTAAGCCAAAGAAGATCAATATTGTCAACTGCCTTCCGGACAATGTGTTCGTCGAGCCGGGACAGTCCACTCCGGAGTCGGCTAAATCGGCCATCAGGTCGCTTGAGTGCGCTGTGGAGGACATCAAGAACGGTGACATCGATGTGCTGGTGACGGCTCCTATCAACAAGAAGGCCATGGTGGCCGAGGGTTTCGGAAACACCGGGCATACTGAATATCTCCAAAAGGAATTCGGAGTTGATGACGTGCTGATGTTCATGGTCTCCGACCAGCTCAGGATCAGTGTCGTGACCGGGCATATTCCTTTAAAGGATGTTCCGGCGTCGATCACGCAGGAGAAGATCGTGAACAAATTGAGGCTGATGACCGCGTCGCTGAAGAGGGATTTCGGCATCGTGGAGCCTAAGATCGCGGTGCTGGGACTGAATCCGCATTGCGGGGACGGCGGCCTGCTTGGCGACGAGGAGGAGAGGATAATCCTTCCTGCCGTGAAAGCGGCCAACGCTGAAGGGCTTATGGCTTTCGGACCTTATTCTCCGGACGGGTTCTTCGGGCTCGGACATTATGCGAAGTTTGACGCCACTCTGGCCATGTATCATGATCAGGGACTGGCTCCGTTCAAGGCTTTGGCCTTCGAGGACGGCGTGAACTTCACGGCAGGGCTTCCGATTGTCAGGACTTCTCCGGATCATGGCACGGCCTACGAGATGGCCGGGCGTGACGAGGCGGATCCGCAGTCCATGATGTCGTCCATCTACACGGCGATCGACATCTTCCGCAAGAGGGCGGCGTACGATGACCTGTACGAAGGGAAAATGCAGAAGAAATAATTGAATATGAACTACAAACGATCGATTCTGATAACCGGTGGGGCCGGTTTCATAGGCAGTCACGTGGTGAGGCTGTTTGTCAACAAGTATCCGGACTACCGGATCATCAATCTTGACAAGCTTACCTATGCCGGCAATCTCGCCAATCTCAAGGACATAGAGGATCGCCAGAACTATACTTTCGTCAAGGCCGACATCTGCGACCTTGAGGCCGTCCGCAAAGTGATCTCTGAATATTCCGTTGATGGCATCATACACCTTGCCGCCGAGAGCCATGTTGACCGCTCGATCAAGGATCCGTTCATATTCGCTAAGACAAATGTCCTGGGCACCTTGACTCTGCTTCAGGCCGCCCGTGAGTTTTGGGAGCCGAAAGGTTGGGAAGGAAAGCGGTTCTATCATATTTCCACCGATGAGGTTTATGGCGCTCTTGAGTTGACAAGGCCGGAGGGAGATCCTGCCGGCAATGAGTGTGGCGGGGGGCCGTTCGGTGACACTTTCTTCACCGAGGACTGCAAGTACCAGCCTCACAGTCCGTACTCAGCGTCGAAAGCCTCAAGCGATCATTTTGTCAGGGCCTATCATGACACCTACGGGATGCCGACGATCGTGACGAACTGCTCGAACAATTACGGTCCGTACCAGTTCCCTGAAAAACTGATTCCTCTGTTCATCAACAACATCCGGCAGCGTCGTCCGCTTCCGGTCTATGGAAAAGGGGAGAATGTCCGTGACTGGCTCTATGTTGAGGATCACGCCCGGGCGATCGATTTGATTTTCCATAAGGGAAAGATTGCCGAGACGTATAACATAGGTGGTTTCAACGAGTGGAAGAACATTGACCTGATCAAGGTTCTTATCAAGACTGTGGACAGGTTGCTTGGCCGCCCGGAGGGAGCGGATGATGATCTCATCACGTTCGTGACCGACAGGAAAGGACATGACATGCGTTATGCCATCGATTCGTCCAAGCTGAAGAATGAACTGGGTTGGGAGCCGAGCCTTCAGTTCGCGGAAGGTATCGAGAAGACCGTCCGCTGGTACCTTGAGAATGGTCCATGGCTTGACAACGTGACCAGCGGGGAGTACCTCCGCTACTATGATGACATGTACAAAAACCGATAAGGTGATCGTTCGGTTGCTTTGACATGTTCCGCGACAATATAAGTTGTCTATGAAATTTGCCAAAGTCGGTCACTGAGCTTGCCGAAGTTTGCAATATAAGTTGCTGTGGATCACAGTGGCAGAAAAAAGGAAAATCAGGAATTTTGCACGTTACCAAAATTCCTGATTTTCTTTTTCTGCCACAGTGCCCGTGCGATTGCTGCGCGTGCGATTGCATAAAAAAATAACTTTCCGCTTGCGGTAAGGTTTTCTGATGGAGATGCGTTCGCACCTGGCATTTCTGCTGCCTCACGGCCTTGAATCCAAGGAGTTCCGCTTTGGCGTCCAATCAGCCTTTTCCTGCTAGACAGAAAGTGTACGCAAAGGTACACATTATTTTGTTATATCCAAATATTTTTCTGCAATTTATTGAAAAAATAATTCATTTGACATGAAATAAGTATTTATGGTATAATATAATCATACGCTCTTTGTTTACCTAAAGCACTATTTCAAGTAAATCAAAAATCCCGATGGCCGCCCATCCCAACGTCTCATCCCCACTGTGACCACCGGGAAAAAAGTCGTGCGGCCTACTTCATGTATTGAGCGGAGATGTTTTCATCAATGGCTTCAACCGAGTTGGCGATCACTTCCATGCTTGTTCTTTCTATTCCGTCGCTGGAAGTATATTTCTGAGACCGGAGCCTGCCTGTCACATAGACGGGAAAACCTTTCTGGATGACATCCAATGACGAGATGCCCTTGACTCCTTCCCATGCGGTCACATTGTGCCATGTGGTCTCGATTACCGGCTCACCGTTCCTTCCCTTGTAGGCGAAGTTGGTCGCGACGGAGAAATGCGCCACCCGCGTCTCCCCGACCTTGAGAATGTTGACATTGCCGACATTCCCTCGGATTTCAAGTCTGTTCAATTGTTCCATAATTCAAGTTGTTTTGAAGTTTTGTCTGACGCAAAGTTATAATGGTATTTCAGGCGGGGGACGGATGAAAAAGAATTACACGTGAGATTTTTCTGAATATTATCAAACCGCTGATTTGTCCGCCTCCGGATTAGCGGCAAATGATTTTTTTTAGTGGGGAAACGATATCTGTCTTATGGGAATAAAATTTTATCAGGCATAACAAAGAATTATTTTATGGCCACAAAATTTTTCTATGCGTTTACCTTGGTGATAAGAAACAGAAAAATATTCATGAAATTTCTTTTCACCTCTTTCAAAACTCGTTTAAGAAAGACATATTTGCCGAAATCATAGGTTGGTGGCAGTGAAGTTCACTCGCTCAAGCCTCTGAACATATTTACCATGGCAGGCAGGCCTGCCGATAAAAGATAAGCGATGAAGAACTTGGAAGACGAATCGAGGGGGAGATGTCTGGAATGTGGGGATGTTCTTCCTTACGGGCGCAGCGATATGAAGTTTTGCTGCGTCACTTGCAAAAGCAGGTACCACTATGTCAACAGCGGCCATCTGAAGGGGCTGCGGCTGAGAACCATCGGGGCGCTGGACCGCAACCACGGGATTCTGATGTCCCTGTTGGAGAAGGGTGTCACATCAATGAATATTCCTGACCTTGCTCAGATGGGCTACAGGTTTGACTGTGTCACATCGTACCACAAGGTCAGGAATCACAATGAATATCGTTGCTACGATATCAAATATTATTTGTCGGAAAGCCGCTTGTTCGGGCTCTCAAAGGTCGAGACAGGCCCGCCGGTGAAGAAACCTTAGGCCTCTTCGGCGCACTCCTCGTCCTTGCCGGGATCCTTGAACAGGAATATGAACAGGATGCCTACAAGAAGAGCGTAACCGGCGAACACGTACCAGGCTGTGGCCCAGTCAGGCTGGGCGGCGTTGTAAACGTAATGGTTCACGACCTTGCCGGCGGCCCAGGTTCCGATTGAGGCTCCGAGACCGTTCGTCATCAACATAAACAGTCCCTGGGCGCTGGAGCGGATGTCCTTGGTGGTCTTACGGTTCACGTAGAGGGATCCGGAGATGTTGAAGAAGTCGAACGCCACACCGTACACAAGGCAGGAGAGGATGAACAGCCATACTCCCGAGCCAGGGTTGCCGATTCCGAAGAATCCGAATCTGAGAACCCAGGCGAACATCGCGATGAGCATCACCTTTTTGATTCCGAACCTCTTCATGAAGAACGGGATGAGGAGGATGCATAGGGTCTCGGACATCTGGCTGAGCGAGATCAGGGCGTTGGCGTTGCGCGCGCCCCAGGCGTCGGCATATTCAGGACTTCCCGCAAAGGAGGAGATGAACGAGTTGGCGTAGCCGTTGGTGATCTGGAGAGACGCGCCGAGGAGCATCGAGAAAATGAAGAACACGGCCATCTGCCTGTCCTTGAACAAGGAGAACGCCTTGAGACCGGTGGCTTCCATAAAGCTGCTGCCGCTGACCTTCTTGACAGGCACGTTCGGGAGACTCAGCGCATAGAACCCGAGAATCAGGCTGAGAACTCCGGAGGTGAAGAACTGGAAGTAGCTGTGCTGGTACTGGATTCCGGAAGGATCCTTCATAAAGTTCACGAACAGCATCGTGCAGATGAATCCGACCGTTCCGAACACACGGATCGGCGGGAACGCCTTGACAGTGTCCTTGCCGGCTCCTTCAAGACCTGCGTAGGCCACGGAGTTGGTAAGGGCGATTGTCGGCATGTAGAACGCCACGCTGATCGTGTAGAGGATGTAGAAAATGCTGAAATTGAAGTCCGGACCGACCAGATACGCTCCTTCGGTCAGGTTGACGTTGCCCATCGCGTACAGTCCGGTGCCGAGCATCGAGACACCTGCGATGAGTTGGCAGAGAGACAGTGTCTTCTGTGCGGGGATCCATCTGTCGGCCACGATGCCGATCAGGGCTGGCATAAATATGGAGACGAATCCCTGTGTGGCGAAGAAAAGCCAGATCTGGGGACCAAGCCCGGCCTTGCCGAGAAAACTTCCCATAGATGTCAGGTACGCTCCCCAGATGGCGTACTGGAGGAAGTTCATAATGATCAGCCTGAGGCTGATGTGCTTGTTGCTCATAACGTTATTGTGTTTTTTGTTATTATGCGTATGGTCAAAACAAACAAATGTACGAGTTTTCGGCTAAAAATCACTATCTTTGAGGGTTAAATTTTGGAATAATGGTTTTCAGAGAGATAGCGAAGGATCCCGGCTCAAGGGCAAGGACAGGCGTTTTCACCACCGATCATGGTGAGGTGAGGACTCCGATATTCATGCCTGTCGGGACGGTAGGCTCCGTCAAAGGGGTCTATCACAGGGACTTGAAGGAGGATGTGAAGGCCGAGATCATCCTTGGCAACACCTATCATCTCTATCTGAGGCCGGGTCTCGACACCTTGAAAAAGGTCGGCGGACTTCACAAGTTTGAGAACTGGGACAGACCGATCCTGACGGACAGCGGCGGATTCCAGGTGTTCTCTTTGACCAAAATCAGAAAAATCACCGAGGAGGGTTGCCGTTTCCAGTCTCACATTGATGGTTCGAGGCACACTTTTACACCAGAGAATAACGTTGACACCCAGAGAGTTATCGGCGCTGACATAATGATGGCGCTTGACGAGTGCTGTCCAGGTGACGCTGACGAAAAGTACGCTGCCAAGTCTCTTAAACTGACTCAGGGATGGCTAGAGCGTTATTTCAAGCATTTCTGTGAGACCGAGCCTCTGTACGGGTACAATCAGGTTATGTTCCCGATCATCCAGGGTTGTGTCTATCCGGAACTCCGCAAACGGGCGGTTGACCACGCTGTCAGCCTCGTCGGAGACAGTGAGGCTGTCGGCGGTTTCGCGATCGGCGGACTTGCGGTAGGGGAGCCTACCGAGAAGATGTACGAGATGCTGGAACTCGTCTGCCCGCTCCTGCCGGACAACAGGCCACGCTACCTGATGGGAGTCGGCACGCCTGCCAACATCCTTGAGGGAATCGCGAGGGGAGTGGATATGTTCGACTGCGTGATGCCTACCCGCAACGGCCGCAACGGAATGCTCTTCACGTGGAACGGCATAATGAATATGCGCAATTCCAAGTGGGCGGAGGATTTCTCGCCGATCGATCCGGACGGAGCGTCGTTCGTCGACCGGACATATTCAAGAGCATACCTGCATCATCTTTTCATCGCGAAGGAGATGTTCGCCGCGATGATAGCGAGCGAGCACAATCTTGCCTTCTACCTCGACCTTGTCAGAGAGGCGCGTCTGCACATCGAGGCGGGGGATTTCGCCTCTTGGAAGGAAACGACTGTAAAAAGAATAAGCTCAAGACTTTAGGAATATGAACGTGGGACTGAAGAAGATAGACTGGTACATCATAAAGAAGTTCATAATGACCTTCTTTATAGCCCTTCTTCTCATCATCGGAATCGTCATAATCTTCGACATCAGCGAGAAGATCAACCATTTCGTCGAGAACAAGGCTCCTCTTCACGCCATCGTCTTCGACTATTATGTGAACTTCGTCCCGTATTTTGTGAATATGTTCAGCCCGCTGTTCGTGTTCATCACGGTCATATTCTTCACCTCCAGAATGGCGGCCAACAGCGAGATCATCGCCATTCTGTCCTGCGGCGTAAGCTACAAGAGGATGATGGTGCCGTATATGGTCTCCGCTTTGCTGATCGCCACGCTTTCCCTTTCTCTCAACCTCTGGGTGATTCCGAGGGCGAACGTCAAGCGAATAAATTTCGAACTAAAATATATAAAACACAGGAACTCATTGTCCTCCAGTAATGTACATTATCAGATTAATCCAGGGAAGTTCGTCTCGGTCGAATCTTTCAGTTCATGGAACAACACCGCCTACGAATTCAGTCTGGAAGACATAGAGGACAACAAGCTCGTCAAGAAGATTTCCGCCGAGAAAGCGGTCTGGGACAGCACTTTCAATGGCTGGAAACTGAAGAATTACTTCATAAGGGAATATACGGAAGGTCTTCAGGACCGTGTGACCACCGGTGCGGAGCTGGACACCGTGCTGAACCTGACAGTCACTGATTTTTATCGCAACAAGAAGACAGTCGAGACCTTGCCCGCGGAACAGCTTGATGAGTTGATCGCCACCCAGAAGATGAGGGGAGACGCCAACGTGATGTACGCGCTCATCGAGAAACACAACCGTCTAGCTTTACCATTCTCGGCTTTCATCCTGACCCTTATGGGTGTGAGCCTTTCCTCCAGAAAACGAAGGGGAGGCATCGGCCTGAACATAGGAATAGGTATCGGTCTCAGTTTCACCTACATCCTCTTCATGCGGTTCAGCCAGATGTTCGTCTATTCGGGAGCGTTGCCTCCGGTGGTCGCACTTTGGCTTCCTAACGTGATATTCGGTATTATCGCCGCCGTTTTGTATATTCGAGCTTCTAAATAACTTAATATTTATGTCACAACAAACCTTATCCCCACTGAAACGATCCATTGTCGGAGTTCAGTTCATGTTTGTAGCTTTCGGTTCCACAGTACTGGTTCCACTTCTGGTAGGATTCGATCCCGCCATCGCTCTCCTCGCGGCCGGTCTCGGCACTCTTCTTTTCCATGCCGTCACCGGAGGCAAGGTTCCGATCTATCTCGGCAGCAGCTTCGCGTTCATAGCCCCGATCATCAAGGCTACCGAACTCTACGGACTGTCGGGAATGTTCTGCGGGCTCGTCGCTGTGGGACTTGTGTACATTCTGATGAGTTTTCTGGTCAAGTTGTTCGGTGTCAAGTTCATCAAGAAACTATTCCCGCCGATCGTGATCGGACCGGTCATCATCCTCATCGGTCTTTCCTTGGCCGGAACGGGAGTCGATATGGCCAGCAAGAACTGGATCCTGGCTCTCGTGTCGCTCTTTGTGGCGATCATCTGCTCGTGCTGGGGTAAAGGTATGATAAAGCTCATCCCGGTTGTGTTCGGCGCACTCGCCGGCTACATCGTGGCCGTGATATTCTACAGAAGCTCAATGGATTTCTCGGGAGTCGCGAACGCTCCTTGGTTCCAGCTTCCGCATTTCTCGAAGATGAGCCTCTCCTGGCAGGCGATCGTGTTTATGGCTCCTGTGGCCATCGCTCCGATCATCGAGCACGTTGGTGATGTCTATGCGATCAGCGAGATAGCCGGTAAGGATTTCGTCAAGGATCCTGGCCTTCACCGTACGATGCTGGGCGACGGTCTTGCCTGCACCCTCGCGGCATTCCTCGGCGGCGCTCCTGTGACGACATATTCAGAAGTGACCGGCGCCGTGTCGCTCACCAAGGTGACAGACCCGGCCTGTATGAGAATCGCCGCTCTTTCCGCTATTCTGATTTCCCTTGTCGGAAAGGTCGGCGCGGCGATCCAGACCATCCCGACTGCCGTTCTCGGTGGCATTATGCTCCTTCTTTTCGGTAGCATCGCATCCGTCGGAATCAGCAACCTTGTGAAGGCTCAGATTGACATGAACAAGACCCGCAACCTGATCATCGCCTCCCTCATCCTTACCATCGGAATCGGCGGCGCTGTCATCAGCTTCGGCAAGTTCTCACTCGCCGGCATCGGCCTTGCGTCAGTCGTCGGAGTTATCCTGAACCTCATCATCCCGGACAAGAAAGAGTCTGAAGAAGTTAACGCTTAATGAATATAAAGGTGTGCCCTATGAATATGACAGGGTGCACTTTTTTAATGAATATTCTGACATGAGAATATGAATGCATTGAAAGTCAAGATAGTAAACAAAAGCCAATGGCCCGACCCGGCTTACGCCACTGAGGCGTCGGCCGGGATGGACCTTCGGGCGAACATCACCGAGCCGATTGTGCTGAAGCCATTGGAAAGGGTTCTGGTGCCCACGGGCATATTCATTGAGCTTCCTGTTGGCTATGAGGCGCAGGTCCGCCCTCGCAGCGGCCTTGCCACGAAGCACGGCATCACCGTGATCAACAGCCCCGGGACCGTGGATGCGGATTACCGTGGGGAACTGAAGACTTCGCTGGTCAACCTATCCAACGAGCCGTTCGAGATTGTTCCCGGCGAACGCATCGCCCAGATGGTTGTCGCCCGCCACGAGCGGGTTGTGTGGGAGGATGTTGAAGTTCTCTCTGAAACCGAGCGTGGTGCAGGTGGATGGGGCAGCACAGGAAAGCGCTAGCACTTTCCTGTGCTGGTTCACCCCCAGTCCCTTACGGGACAGCCCCGGTGGGGCATTGGGGACCGTATTCCCCAAACCCCTTGCGTCGCTTCGCACTGCGTGCGCTATACCTTTCACCCCCAGTCGCTTCGCGACAGCCCCGGTGGGGCATTGGGGACCGTATTCCCCAAACCCCTTGCGTCGCTTCGCTCCGAGTTTGTTGTTTTGCATTATTACTATTATATTTAAGAAATATTTTTGGATTTGTTTTCTAATATGGATGTGCAGAGATTATATTCGGCATTTTTGGAATGCGGGCGTGTGACGACGGACAGCCGTGCCATCAGCGGCGGCGAGATGTTCTTCGGACTGAAAGGCGAAAATTTCGATGGTAATGAATATGCTCTCAAAGCTCTTGAGGCAGGGGCACGTTATGCCGTGGTGGATGAAGGTTCGACAGCGGCTGCTTCGGGAGATGCCCGTCTGATTGTCGTGCCGGACACGCTGGAGGCCTTGCAGGCTCTCGCACGTCACCATCGTGAGAACACTTTTGTGGATGGCAAACGTCTGACTGTCATAGGATTGACCGGAACCAACGGCAAGACCACCACCAAGGAACTGATCACGAGAGTGTTGTCCGTGAAGTACAACGTCACGTCCACGCAAGGCAATCTGAACAATGACATCGGAGTGCCTCTGTCTGTCCTGAACATCAATTCCGAGACGCAGCTTGCAGTCATTGAGATGGGGGCGAATCATCCGGATGACATCGAGAAACTGGTGAAGGTCTGCGAGCCTGACTATGGTCTTATCACGAATGTCGGCAAGGCGCACCTGCTTGGGTTCGGTAGCTTTGAGGGCGTGAAGAAGGCCAAGGGAAAATTGTACGACTATATTTCCGAGAACGGAGGAAGCATATTCCTGAATGCTGATGATGAGAATCTGGCCGCTATGGCCGCCGAGCGTAAAGGCTTGAAGGTCATTGAATATGGCATCGGTTATTGGAACGCTATGGTTCTGCCGTCCGATGCGGACCATCCTTTTGTCCGGATGGCCATTCCTGACCAGGTCGCCTCTTTAGTCGCTTCGACAGGCTCGGCGACCGAAGATTCACCGGTCCCTGAGCCTGTCGAAGAGCCGTTGGTTCGACAATGCTCACCAATCTCTGATGCGACCGAAAGCACGGAAAACACTGATAGCACCGAAAACCTGCTGTGCCTCGAAACTCACCTGGCCGGTGCGTACAATGCCAACAACATAGCGGCAGCCATCGCCGTAGGCCTCCATTTCGGAGTGTCCCTCGAAGACGCAATCCAGGCCGTGAGTGAATATATTCCTAAAAACAACCGCTCGCAGTTGGAAAAGACAGATCGCAACATTTTGATAGAGGATGCCTACAACGCCAATCCGACGAGTATGGCGGCCGCTCTTGACAACCTTGCCACTTTGCAGGCTGCACATAAAGCCGTAATGATAGGGGATATGCGCGAACTTGGCACGGAGTCTGTCGCCGAGCATATTGCCATATTAAAGAAATTGGCATTGATGGATTTGGATCTTGTCTGCCTCGTAGGGGAAGAGTTCCGTAAAGCTCTTGACTCGGAACAGATGGTTCGACAGGCTCGCCATCCGTTCGCTTTGGGCGCTGAGCCTGTGGTTCGACAATGTTCGCCAACCAGCGAAGTGTCCCCCTCAAATACGAAATGGTTCCCGACTTCGGATGATCTGGTTACTTGGCTGAAGTCAAACCCAATCTCCAATCACACAATCCTAATCAAAGGCTCCCGCGGGATCCGGATGGAGAAGATTTTGTCAGAGTTATAGGGGACTTTCTCTCGTCAAAAATCATAGTGAGCCCAGTGACAGGTACTTTGTCGATGCGTGTCTGGATGACATATCTGGCAAGCATTCCGACAAAGTAACCTATTGTCAGTCCGACAATTGTCCCGACAATCACATCACCGAGGTAATGCTTCCCGACGAATATCCTGCTGACAGCCACCAGTGCCGCCCATGTCAGCGCGAACTTGTAGAAGCCGTTGTAGGTGTGTGTGCGGTCGTTTCTGAATCCGATGATCAGGCACATCACAAGGGCGAAGGCATTTGCCGCATGCGCCGAGAAGAACCCGTAGAACCCTCCGCGGCCTTCCAGCACGTTCAGCCCTCCGAGGAGCATCCTCGCGCTGTAGCTTGGCCTGAGTCTATCGACTGAATGTTTTACGATCGTGGAGAACTGGTCGCACAGCCCGAACGCGATTCCGACAGAAACCAGCACAACCAGAGCCTTTTTCCATCCAAGCCTTCTGAACAGGAAATATGCGCAGATCGCATACGCCGGGATCCACACCGTCTTGTCCGACATCAGCATCCAGAGCTGGTCCGTTGCCGACGTGCTGAAACTGTTCAGAAACAGGGTGGCGTTCTGATCAATCCTGTGCAGGAATCCTATGAGTGAAGCGCTGACCATAGCATATCCTTTAAGTCCTTGATCCCCTCACCGCTGACCGATGAGATGAACACGTGAGGAATTCCCTTAGGCAGCGACGGCTCGATTTCTTTCTCGATGTCCTTGTCGATCAGGTCGCATTTGGTGATGGCCATAACCCGATCCTTGTCCAGAAGTTCGGGGTTATATTCCTTAAGCTCGTTGAGCAGGGTCTCGTAGCTTGCCTTGATGTCGTCCTCTTCCGCGGAGACCATAAAGAGCAGCACCGAGTTCCTTTCGATGTGGCGGAGGAAGCGTATTCCTATGCCTCTTCCTTCGTGCGCCCCTTCTATGATTCCAGGGATATCCGCCATTACAAATGACTGATCGTCATAATATTGTACGATTCCAAGATTCGGCTCCAGCGTCGTGAAAGCATAGTTGGCGATTTTAGGTTTCGCCGCCGTGATCGCCGCCAGCAAGGTTGATTTTCCGGCGTTAGGGAAGCCTACAAGCCCCACATCAGCCAGCACCTTGAGCTCCAGGATGAACCATCCTTCCTGCCCATCCTCTCCCGGCTGCGCATACCTTGGAGTCTGGTTGGTGGCTGTCTTGAAGTTGTTGTTGCCCAGACCGCCACGTCCTCCCTTGCAGAGAATCCGCGTCTCTCCCGGCTCCATCATCTCGAACAGCACCTCTCCGGTCTCCGCGTCCTTCGCCACGGTACCCACCGGCACGTCCAGAATGATGTCCTCTCCGTTCTTGCCGGTGCGAAGTCCGCCCTCTCCGTGTCCTCCTTCCTCTGCCTTGATGTGCTTGCGGTACTTGAGGTGGATAAGCGTCCAGAACTGCGGATTGGCCCGAAGGATGATATGTCCCCCACGGCCTCCGTCTCCGCCGTCCGGTCCCCCCTTAGGCACATACTTCGCCCTGTAGAGATGCATCGATCCTGCACCCCCGTGCCCCGAAGCGCACCAGATCTTCACGTAGTCTATGAAATTGCTGTCCGGCATAGTACTCTATAAATCAATTTGTCAAATGATTGCGCAGACTCCCGTGCGGGTTTTGTGCGGCACCATTGCGCGCTGTAAAACACCTTTTTCTAATCGTGTTCTTCACGCTGTTCCTCCCCGAAGCCTTCAATCGTACAAAGATACTAAAAGTTTGGGAAAGAAAGGTTATTCTGAAATAATGAGCGAAAATGAGTCAAAAAGCAAGTGCGACATTACAAAGGCAGAGTTTTGTCCGGCAGAAGTCCTCTTTCCCGGACAAACCGATGATATTACAAAGTTTCTCCGGTATTATGCCGTTTCGGTGGACATTTATTATTATTCAGCTGTCGTGCTCCCGGCTGAAATCTATTATCACCCATCGAAAAGTATTTCCCGATTTTTCTGTCGCATCTTTGTCAATGTGACACATTGATCCATAGGTATCTGACTGAGTGATGATTCAGGTAATCAAAAGCCATATAGATGAGTCCACTTGAAAAAGTCTTTTTTTGAAAAATATGTGCCACACAGGTACTTCCAACGGGGGTAAAAAGTGGCGAATGGTACTTTTTCAAGTGGACTCATTAATTCATCTCCACGAAGTACTTCCGTACTCTAAGAGCGGAATTTCGGCCTAAAGTCGCTCGTGAGGGAACAATCATCCTTATAGAAGCGTGAACTAGGCTAAATATCGCTTGTAGGAGAACATTATAATGCTCCTGTGGTGTGTGCATGACACATTCCCACCGATTATTGACAGGGGTTTGCAATTACAATGAGATAATGTGTTTTACTGCAAGCAGTCTGCTTGCGGAGGTTTAGTTGATGATGTGATAGTCAACAACCTTGGCTTATGCTCGCATATTCTTTTGAACAGGATTTCCGGTTGTAATGATGGATAATTTATGACAATCGTTAAACAACAAACACACAAAGGGGAAGTGTGGAGGTTAATCTTCTTTGAATGAAGGAGTTATCTGCTCGTCCTCCAACTTGTTTCTGGTAGGAGGAACTATTGGTGATTACTTGATTACTACCGTGTTAGCCTCCATGCCAGAATATCATGTGTCAGAGTTTTTAGTGTAATTATTGCAAATTAATGTTATTTTTGTGCCAATAATCAACGAGTTGAAGCAATCGGGATATTCATTATGATGAAAATCGCCTTCATTGACCTTGAAATAGATGGCAAAGGCAGGATTCTGGACATCGGGGGAGTGAAAAACGGACTGAGCTTTCATTCCGCGAGGATTCCGGAGTTTGCGGGCTTTGTCTCTGACTGCGATTGTCTTTGCGGGCATAATATCATCGGGCACGACATCAAGTACCTGAAACCATTCCTTAGAAAGGAATATGTCCTTGTCGATACCCTTTATCTCTCGCCGCTGCTTTTCCCGCAGAAGCCTTACCATAAACTTCTCAAGGATGACAAGATCCTTACGGAAGAACTGAATAACCCGTTGAATGACAGTTTGAAGGCTCAATCTCTCTATGATGATGAGGTGATGGCGTTCAAGGCCTTGGACAAGGATTTCCAGCAGCTGTACTATGATCTGCTGAACGAGGATATCCACTTCTCAGGATTTTTCAAAAGCATTGAATATGTCCCCTCAAGGAAGCCGTTCTTTTTCCGGAAATCCACTGCGGACATCTTCCGAGAGTTATTTAAAGGCAAGATTTGCGAGCATTCAAATGTCGAGTCTTTTGTTAGGGATCACAAGGTGGAATGCGCCTATGCGGCTGCCTTGATCAGCACTGATGACAGAAATTCCATAACTCCGGCCTGGATCCTGCGCAACTATCAGGGCGTGGAGAATGTGATAAGAGGTTTAAGGGCTGTGAACTGTGGCGATGCCCGCTGCGCGTATTGCTCACAAAAACTGAATGCTGAATATTCATTGAAAAAGTGGTTCGGCTACGACCGTTTCAGGACTTTCGGAGGGGAGCCGCTGCAGGAGAATGCGGCAAAAGCAGCGATTAAAGGTGAATCGTTGCTTGCCATATTCCCGACCGGAGGAGGAAAGTCGCTGACATTCCAGTTGCCGGCATTGATGGCAGGGGAGACCGTCAGAGGGCTGACCGTCGTGATCTCACCGCTCCAATCCCTGATGAAGGATCAGGTGGAGAATCTGGAAAAGAAAGGAATCTCGGAAGCCGTCTATATCAATGGCTTGCTGTCTCCGATTGAACGCCGCAACGCTTTGGAGAGGGTCGAGTCCGGGGAGGCCTCGCTGCTTTACATCGCCCCGGAGCAACTCCGCTCCAAGACCATCGAGAAGGTTCTGATGTCCAGAACCTTGGTCCGAATCGTGATTGACGAGGCGCATTGCTTCTCCGCCTGGGGGCAGGACTTCCGGATTGAATATATGTTCATCGGGGAGTTCATCAAGCATCTTCAGGAGAGTAAAGGCCTTGACACTCCGATTCCGGTCTCCTGCTTCACGGCGACCGCGAAACCGAAGGTGATCAGCGACATCTGTGACTATTTCCGGGACCGGCTTGGGATAACCTTGAAGCGTTTCACGACCGATGTCGCCCGCACTAATCTTCGATATACTGTTCTGTTCAGGGCTTCCGATGAGGATAAATACCAGACCCTGAGGAATTTGCTTGACGGCACAAAATGTCCGGCCATCGTTTATGTGACCAGAACCAAAGCCGCGGAGAAAATCGCTGAAAGGCTCGGCAAGGACGGGTTTGACGCAAAGGCCTTCCACGGTCAGATGGAGGTCAACACAAAGGTCAAGGCCCAGGATGATTTTATGAGCGGCAAGGTCAGGATAATCGTGGCCACATCAGCGTTCGGGATGGGAGTGGACAAGAGCGATGTCGGTCTGGTTGTCCACTACGAGATTTCGGATTCGCTGGAGAATTATATTCAGGAAGCGGGAAGGGCGGGACGTGATGTCAACTCGCAGGCGGAATGCTACGTCCTTTACAATGACGACGACCTTAACAAACACTTCATACTTCTGAATCAGACGAAGCTCACCCTGAGTGAGATAAACCAAGTCTGGAGCGCTGTCAAGAAACTTACGGCAAAGCACGACTGCATCCACATCTCCGCTTTGGAGATAGCCCGCAAGGCAGGTTGGGAGGAAATCCGGGACGTTGAGACCAAGGTGAAAAGCGCGATTGCCGCCCTGGAGACCGCCGGTTATCTGAGACGCGGGATGAACAGCCCGAGAATATTCGCGACAAGCATTGTCCCGAGGAATATGGACGAGGCTTCGGAGCGGATAGAACGATGCCCGGATTTCACTGAGGATGACAAACTGGACGCCAGAAGAATCATCAAGTCATTGATCTCGGAGCGCAGCCGTTCCCGCGCCGGGACCGCCGAGGCGGAGTCCCGTGTTGACTATCTTTCGGATATGCTCGGCATCGAGACCCGCAAGGTGATCAGTATCGTGGAGAGAATGCGTGTGGCCGGAATCCTCGCCAAGGACGACGATATGACGGCCTACCTCCGGCTTGGCCAGCTCAGGAAATTCAAATATTACATCCAGCTGGAGAAATTCCTCGTCGAGACAGTCATCGGCGAGTGCACTAAATTCAGTCTGAAGGAGATAAACGAGAAAGCGATCGCTTCCGGAATCGCAAGGTCCTCCGTGAAAGACATCCGTACAATCCTGTTTTTCTGGACGATAAGGCACTACATCGAAAAGCGCCCGGTCACGGACGATTATATTCAGATAGCGGCTAAGGTTTCGGCCTCGGATCTGGAAAAGCAGATCGCTGTCAGGAACTCAATCGCTTCGTTCATCGTCTATCGTTTCAAGGATAATAATAAAGAGGAGGACGGCGAGGTCAAGGTCGGGTTCTCGTTGGCCGGACTTGTCGGTGACTACAACGGCAGCGCTCTTTTCCCGGAAAAGATTGATGTCGGGATGGCCGAAGAGGCGCTCCTGTTCCTCGCGAAGACCGGAATCCTGAACCTGGAAGGCGGCTTTATGGTCTTGTACAACAAGTTGCAGATCGAACGGCTCAAAGACAGCAAATGCCGCTACAAAAAGGACGACTACCACAATCTGGACGACTTCTACAAGCAGCGGATCCAGCAGATCCACATCATCGGAAAATATGCGAATATGATGGTGTCCGACAAAAATCGGGCTATGGAATATGTCCACGACTATTTTGTGCTGGATTTCAAGGCTTTCATAAAGAAATATTTCGATTCGAAGGAGGCGAAAAGAATCGACAGGAACATCAGCGAGAAAAAGTACGAAGAGCTGTTCGGAAGTCTGACCGGGACACAGTCAGACATAATCAATGACAGCGAATCAAGGTTCATCGTGGTTCCGGCCGGACCTGGAAGCGGCAAGACCTATGTCCTCGTGCGCAAGCTGGCCTCTTTGATCCTTCTGGAGGATGTCAAGTCCGAGCAGCTTCTGATGCTGACATTCTCAAGGGCCGCGGCTACGGAGTTCAAGAAGCGGCTCAAGGCTCTGATCGGCAACGCCGCCGAATATGTCGAGATCAAGACTTTCCATTCATATTCATTTGACATTCTTGGCAGGAAGGGAACGGTCGAGGGTTCCGAACATATTGTCGCCGACGCTGTCGTGGAGATTCGTTCAGGCAGGGTTGAAAGGAGCCGGATAACCAAGTCAATCCTTGTCATCGACGAGGCACAGGACCTTGGTGAGCAAGAATTCGCTCTGGTCAAGGAACTTATCCGTTGCAATGAGGATATGAGGGTCATAGCGGTCGGTGACGATGACCAGAACATCTACGAATTCCGTGGCTCTGACTCCGGGAATATGAAATCCCTGATTACTGAATATGGAGCGTCTGTCTATAATATGCTGGAGAATTTCAGAAGCTCCCAGACGGTCATCTCTCTGGCGAACTCCTACGTTAAAGGAATATCCGGACGTTTGAAGTCCGATCCGATCGTAGGTAAGAGAATTGATCCAGGGAATATCCGTTTGGTCCGTCATTCCACTCCCGACTATGAACAGGCCATTGTCAATGAGATCGTTTCTGGCAATAATCCCGGTACCATCTGCATTCTTACCGCCACGAATGACGATGCCTTGGTGATATCGGCTTTGCTTAACAAGTCCGGACGGAAAGCCAGGCTGATTCAATCCCGAGAAGGATTCCAGCTTTCAGACCTCGCCGAGTTCAGAAGTTTTCTTGACGCCATCCGGAAATATGACTCCGCCTGCCTCGATGATGTGACGTGGGCTGAAGCGGCGGATGCCGTGCGGCGCCGTTTCAGTGCCAGTGGATGCCTTGATCTGCTTGAGAACTGTCTGGCCGCTTTTAATGATGAATATCCAACCCGTAAGTACATCACTGATTTTGAGAACTTTCTGCTGGAGTCTCAACTTGAGGATTTCACGAGGTCCAAGGATTCGGAGGTAGTCGTCTCAACCATACACAAAGCCAAAGGTTGTGAATATGACAACGTGTATATCTCGCTGAAGGGACTACATAATGTGACCGACAAGGAGCGCCGGATGGTCTATGTCGGAATGACCAGGGCTAAGAACAACCTATCGGTGCATTTTGACAATGCGGACATATTCACAGATGAAGTGTCCCGTGCCGTGATGGTTGGAGATGATTCGGTCTATGGCTCACCGGAGGAGGTTCTGATGCAGCTTTCGCATCGGGATGTCGTGCTGGATATGTTCAAAGGCAACCAAAATCTGTTGCGGAGTCTGCATTCCGGAACCAGACTTGAGCTTGATGGTGACTACCTGTCCGCCGAGATCGACGGTTGCCGCAGGACGGTTTTGAAATTCTCGGCCTCGTTCCGTGAAAAACTTGCCAAAATGGCTTCAAAAGGATATTCACCGGTTGAGGCCAAGGCCAGGTTCCAAGTGTTCTGGCGTTATGATGAGCAGGTCGAAGGTAGTGCGGAGCCTGTTCGCCGTGAGATAATGATAATTCTTCCTGACTTGACTTTTCATAAATCGTGACCGTGGAGGATAAATACTTCACTATGAGTGATATAACAGAGCGTCCTCCAATGGGTGGAAGGACGCTCTGGGATCTCGATGATTTCCAATCGATTAGGCTCCACGGTATGTGGCGTTGTTTTGTTGCCGCTCGGCTGCCTTACCGCTCAATGAAGAGCGGCTCGGCGCGGAGGTAGTTGCCGGTCGGGGTGAAAGAGGCATCCTTTATCCTGATTTTCCTCGCAAGAACCGGTGTCTCGGCGTTTTTGGCCGCGATGAAGGAATATGTTCCTTTCTCGGTGGCCCAGCCGGAGCGCTGCTCGTCATAGGAGGCGAGGAGATTCTTCGGGATCCTTATCTCTACTGTCTGTGATTTTCCCGGGGCTATCACATCCGTCTTTGAGAAGCCTTTCAGCTCGCGGGCAGGTTTGTCCATGTCCTTGCCGGGGGCTTTGACGTAGATCTGGACGACCTCCTTTCCGGAATATTTGCCGGTGTTCTCCACGGTCAGGTTGACGACATATTCATCACCGGCGTCCTCCACGGTCATTCCGCTGTACCTGAAGTCCGTGTAACTCAGGCCGAAGCCGAACGGATAGGCGGTGCGGATCTTCTTGGTGGTGTAGTACCTGTAGCCGCAGTAGATGCCTTCACGGTAGTTGACGTAGTCGATGTTCTCGATGTCGTACCGTTTCGTGACTCCGGCTGGAGCCGGACGGTGGAACGAGTAGTTGACCGGTTTGTCGGTGAGGATCTGAGGCATGGTCTCGGCCGTCGGATCATCGTAATAGCTTACAGGAATGCTCATCGGAAGCCTTCCGCTCGGAGTTTCCTTACCGGAAAGCACTGAGGCTATGGCATGTCCGGCCTCGCATCCCGGAAGCCAGCTCATGACGATTGCGTCGGCCATGTCCTGCCATGCGGTCATGTCCACGATTCCGCCGACATCCAGCACGACAATCAGCTTTTTGCCCTCCTTGTGGAACGCTGTCGAGACTCCCTTGATAAGCCGCATCTCGGCGTCGGACAGCAGATAACTGAATTGGTAGAGTCTGTCCTTGCCTTCACCGAATATGCGACCGATGGTTATGACGGCCTTGTCGGCTTCCTTTGCGGCCTGCTCCAGCACGGCTTTGGACGGCATGGCCTCGGCCGGACGTTCGGCATCCACGAACCATTTGTCGAACTTGCTGTTGATCCTGCGGGTATTGAACCTTTCGTATCTAAGGCAGTCTTTGTAGAAGTCGTCTGTCGTTTTGTCCAGTCCGAATCCCGCGTCGGAAAGCCCCTTCTTGAGGTCTATAACGTATGAGCCGTTGACGTTTCCGGCTCCTGTGCCTCCGGTGATGAACTCGTAGGAAGTCACTCCGAACAGTGCGATCTTCGACTCAGGTGCCAAAGGCAGGGAAGCCGCATCGTTCTTCAGCAGCACGATTCCTTCCTCGGCGGCTTTCCGGGCCACAGACGCATTGTGCCGGAGGTTCGGTTTATTGGAATATTCATACCCTTTGAACCGAGGACATTTGACGATGAGCCTCAGGAGTCTCGCAACTGCCGTGTCAACCACCGGCATAGGCAATGAGCCGTCGGTCATGGAGTTGACGAGACGATTGTAGTGCTCGTCGCTGCCCGGCTGGATCATGTCGTTGCCGCTTGCGACCATCTTGTCTGAATATAATCCCGCGGCCCAGTCTGTCATGACCACACCTTTGTAGCCCCAGTCATCACGAAGAACTCCTGTCGCCAGGTCGTGGTTCTCTGCGGCCAATGTCCCGTTGACATAGTTGTACGATGTCATGACGGTCCACGGATCGCTCTCCTTGATGGCGATCTCGAAGTTCCTCAGGTAGATTTCGCGCAGTGCCCGGACGGGAACCCTTGCGTCAAGGTAGAGCCTGTTGAGTTCCTGATTGTTAGCGGCGAAATGCTTGATGGATGTTCCGACTCCTTGGCTCTGGATTCCGCGGATGTAGCCACCCGCGACCCTGCCGGCCAGAAGAGGATCTTCGGAGTAATATTCGAAGTTTCTGCCGCACAGAGGATTGCGTTGGATGTTGATGCCAGGGGCGAGCAGGACATCGACTCCATATTCGAGAACCTCATTGCCTATGGCCCCGCCGACCTCCTCGACAAGCGATGGATTCCAGGTGGAGGCGAGGGAGGTTCCGATCGGGAACTTGGTGCATGGGCGGTCGTCGATCCTGACTCCCGCAGGGCCGTCCGCCAGCACGATAGCCGGGATGCCCAGCCTTTCTATCGGGTGGGTTGTTCCGGCGGAACCCTTTACGTAGAGAGTCGTGTAGCCGACTCCGTCGAAGGCTTTCGCTCCGCTGCCTACCAGCAGGGCAGCCTTCTCCTCGGTTATCAATTCATTGACAATCTGTGAAATATTATCACCGTTCAACTTCAACGGAGAACCCGCGAGCAGAACGGTGACCAAAAGAGAACCAATCATCATTGACTATGCCTTGTCCATCATTGTGAATATCCTTCCGCGGACTTCCTCGATGGTCCCGGTGCCGTCGATCTCCTCGTACTTGCCTGCCTTCTTGTAGTACTCCACAAGCGGTTCGGTCTTCTCGTGGTAGGTCTTGATGCGGTTGTTGATTGTCTCGTCCCTGGCATCATCGGCGCGGCCTTCGATCGCGGCCCTGTGCTTGATGCGCTCCATGATCATAGTGTCGGGGATCATGATGGAGACAACGGATGTGACAGCCTCGCCGTTCTTAGCGAGCATCTTGTCAAGAGCCTCGGCCTGGGCGATGGTGCGAGGGAATCCGTCAAGAAGGAAGCCGGAGACTCCGGTCACGGTCTTGAACTTGTTCTCGATCATGCCTTCCACAACCTCGTCCGGAACGAGCTCGCCGGCGTCGATCAGAGCCTTTGCCTTGAGGCCAAGCTCAGTACCCTTGGCGATCTCACCGCGGAGAAGCTCACCGGTGGAAATGTGGCAGAGATTGTATTTTTCTACCATTGCGGAGGCCTGGGTGCCTTTCCCGGCGCCCGGAGGGCCAAAAAGAATAAAATACTTCATATCTGTGTCCAATACATAAATGTCTTTGAGGTTTCTTCCGATCTCGTTGTAGTCAAGCCCGAATCCGACTATGAAATCGTCCGGAATCTCCATGGCGACATAGTCAAGCTTGACATCCTTGGTGTAGGACGCCGGTTTGAGGAGCATCGTGCAGATCCTTGTCTCGACAGCGCCTTTCTCTTTGAGGAGCTCCTTGAGAGCCACGATGGTGTTGCCGCTGTCCACAATGTCTTCCACGACAATCACCCTCTTGCCTTCGATGCTTCTGGTCAAGCCCATGACCTCGCGCACGTTGCCTGTGGTGTGGGTGCCGTTGTAGGACGAAAGCTTGATGCAGACCAGCTCGCAGTTGAACGTGAGCCTCTTCATCAGTTCGGACGTGAACATCAGTGATCCGTTAAGTACACAAAGGAGTACCGGGCAATCGGTACATCCATTGAAATCATGGTTGATCTTCTCGGCTACCTTGTCGATGGCTTCCTCAAGCCTCTCGTTCGGAATGAACGGCTTGAAGGACTTGTCAAATAGTCTGACGTTGCTCATTGTGGTTCGTTGTTTATAGTAAAAAACAAAATTAGGCAATATTCCTTAAAAAAACAGAAAAAACATACCTATGTTTTATGTTTCTTTTCGTTTTTTACGTTTACTTGCCTTACCTTGCCGGCCTGAACTTAAAGGGATGTGAATCTCTTGGCATAAACATCACGAATCATGAATATCCTGAAAAACTTCACTGCCGCGCTGCTGCTCGCGGTGCCTTTGTTTCAGGCTGATCTGACAGCTCAGTCTGACAACCTCATGAAGGCGATATTATATCTGTCCGGCGCGGATTCCGAGGAGGAACTGGACGAGCAGGAGATGGAAAGATTCTCCGTATTGGCATCCAGTCCGTTGGAAATCAATCTTGTGTCAAGAAGCCGTATGGCCACATGCGGACTTATGAGTCAGTACCAGGTGGCGAGCCTGATGGACTATCGCTTGCGGAATGGTGATGTGCTTTCCGTCTCGGAACTCGCTGCTGTTGACGGTTTCGGAGAGGATTACGCCAATGCTCTCAGACCGTTCATTTCGTTCGCCTCCAACGCTTTGCCTGGTCAGACAGAGATCGGATCAAAGCGTCTGACAAATGAGGCCTTGGCCCGTTCCGCGGTCAAAGGGAAGGATTTCAACTATGGAGCCAAGTACAGAATGAACTATGGCGAGTCTTTCGAGTTTTCATCGGCTGCCAGGACTAAATATTCAGACAAAGAGCGGTTTCCTCCATCGGCGTGGGCGATGAATATGACATATTTTGGCAAGAGAAGGATCGGCAAGGTCATCATCGGGGACTTCAACGCCCGTTTCGGCCAGGGGCTTACGCTATGGAGCGGAATGTCCATGTCTGGACTGTCATCTTCATCATCATTCAGTAAACGGCCATCCGGATTGTCTCCGTCATGGTCATGGTCCGGGATAGGAAGCCATAGGGGAGTGGCGGCCGACTTCACGGCCGGGCGGATGGTTCTCTCCGCGTTTGCCTCCTTTCCAGGGCTTCGCTCATGGTGCGAGAGCGGCAAACCCGCCGAAATCTCTCTGATGACAGGAGCGAACATAACCCTCCATTCCCGCAACGGGCAGTTATCCCTCACAGGCTACTGCCAGACAGAGCCAATGAATATGCCGGTTAGGCCTAAGACCGGCAAACTGTCAGGAGACTTCCGCCGTTCATGGCGCGGGGTGGATTACTTCGGGGAGTTTGCATGGGATTTCTCCGGAAAGAGTCCCGGAGCCATTCTTGGAGCCGTGTTTCCTTTGGGAGGCGATTGGAAACTCTCATCGGCTGTCCATAGTTATTCCTCAAGTTTCGGTTCTGATTATACGGGAGGGATACGAGGCTGGACAAAGACTTCCGATGAGCATGGAGCCACCGTCGGGCTTGAGAAGGCGGGAGCTTTCCTTACGGCCGACTTTGCCGTCAAGGACAGAGACCGTAGCAAGAGACAGGTCCGTGTGCTTTTCAGATTGCCGTTGCAGTTGACCAAGGTGATGGTTCTTTCTGTGAGGATTACGGAACGTTTCCGTCCTTACGAGGAGGTTCTTCGATACCGCACCGGGGCTCGTTGTGATCTGGACTGGTCAAGTTCAGGGCTGTCGGCGCGTTACGGCCCGTCAGACAAGCCGGCCTGGAAGATCAGAGGCAGGCTTGAGGGACTGCTGTGCCGTTCGCCGGCCGGTCTCGCCTACCTGGAAGGAGGACGGAAAACAGACTGGTTCAGCGCCTATCTTCGAGGAACCATATTCATTGTCGATAATTGGGATGACCGGATATATTCATACGAGCGGGACGCTCCGGGTAACTTCACTGTCCCGGCCTATTACGGGCGTGGATGGAGTCTGTCAGCTGTTTCCGGATGCAAATTGCGGCTTGGCAGGGGGAGGGCCTTGAAACTGTACTTCAGGGCCTCGACAATGGCATATTCATTCATGAAAGAGCCAAAGCCTTCGGTTTCGGAAGCGAAGGCTCAGGCGGTGGTGATGTTTTGACGGCTACTTTGGAATCCTTATTTTCATCCCAGGCTTGATGTTCTCGCCTATCCCGTTGAACTTCATGATCTTTTCGGCAGTCATGCCCGGGAACTTCTTCGCGATGCTGTAGAGGGAGTCACCAGCCTTCACGGTGTAGTCGGTGTAACTCAACTGGCTGGAGGCTGATTTGACAGCTGATGCGGTCGGCGCCCCGCCTCCCTTATAGATGCGGATCTTCTGCCCGATCCTGAGGTTCGTGCTTCTGAGGTGGTTCCACTTCTTGAGTTGGTTCACGGTGACATGGTACTTCGCCGCGATCTTTCCAAGAGTGTCGCCCTTCTTGACCTTATAAGTGATCGTGCCGCCTGAATATGTCTCACCGGACGAACGCTTCCCGTCATCCACAAGGGTCTGCGGGTTGAGATATTCAGAAGCCTTGTATGTGTAGATCGAGTCCTCGTGGGCTATGAAATCGCTGGAGTAGTTGTATGGAATCCGGAGGATGTAGGTCTTGCTGTCGCCTGGAATCACATCCTTGATGTACTGCGGGTTAAGGTTTCTGAGCTCATCGACGGAGATTCCGACAAGCTCGCTGATCTGCTTGAAATGCAGGTTCTTGTGAATCTCGAATGTGTCCAGCTGGGCCGGCATCCGCATGTTTGCCGGAGCAAGTCCGTACTCCTTGCTGTAATGGATGGCGTACATCGCCCCGACGAACGCCGGGACATAGCCTCTGGTCTCACGCGGAAGGTAGTCATAGACCGACCAAAAATCCCTTTTGCCCCCGTTCCTGCGAATGGCCTTGTTGATGTTACCCGATCCGCAGTTGTAGGACGAGATCGCAAGGTTCCAGTCTCCGAATACGTTGTAGGAGTCGGTCAGGTAACGCGCGGCGGCATCGGCTGACTTGAACGGGTCAAGTCTCTCGTCCACGAAGGAGTTGATCTCCAGTCCATAGAGCTGCGCGGTCCTGAACATGAACTGCCACATCCCTTTCGCTCCCGCACTTGAGACCGCAACCGGGTTCAGCGCCGATTCGATGATGGCCATGTACTTGAGCTCGTCCGGGAGGTTGTACTTGTTGAATGTCTCCTCGAAGATCGGCATGTAGTACTGGCAAAGCCCCAGAATCGTGCCCATCTTGGTCGGCATCTTCTCTGAATAGAGTATCATGTAGTTGCGGACCTTGTCGTTGTATGGGAGGGTGATGAAGGAGTTCATCTTTTCCAGCCTGGCTTTCATCACTTCGTCCGGAACGTTTGACGTGAACCGGATCGAATCCATGTCGTAGCCGTTCCCTTCCTCGTTCTTTCTGGCCTGACGGTGCAGATACCAGATACTCAGAAGGCTGTCCGTAACCTCCTGGGTATAGTCCTCGGGATTCAGTCCGGCCGCCGTCTTGAGTTTGTTCTCCTCATAGACATCGATCATCTCACCCGCGATGCTGTCTTTCAGGATGCTTTCATGCTTCAGTTTGTCCAAGGCTTTCTGAAGGGAATCGACCCGTTGTCTGAGTTCCTGATTCTCTTCCTTGATCTTTTTTCTGAATACCTGCGCTCCGGCGTTCCCTTGGAGCAGGAAGACCATGAGCAGTATGATGGGCAGTGTCGCGTATGTGGTTTTTCTCATCCTTTCGTGCTCTTGTTAAAATCTAAGACCGACTTTGATTCCTATCGCGTTGTCCCCGAACGCTCCCATGCCGAAACTCATAGGTGGAACCGAGCGTGTGGGGGATGCGATGGCATATTCATTATGTGGCGGGATATATTCATTATAAGGAGAGATGACGGTCGGCGTGACATTAAGGGTGAGCTCGTCGTTCATCTCGAAGTCCTGCATGTAGGCGAACACATTGGCATCGATAACTTGAAGCAGGTAGCTGCCTACAATAGCGACAACCGAATAATCCCTGTAGCGCCTGTAAACATTCCTGAAGTACAGCGCCCTTTCCGCCGGAATGGAGCCGGTGTATCCTCCGTCAGGATTTGTCGCCTCGTTGTGGATGCGCTTGAATCTTTTGTAGTTCTTGCTGTTCAAGGCGTAGAAATGGTAGGAACCGATCATCATTCCCCAATATATCGGAATCTTCCAATATTCCCCGTTGTACGCCTGCCCGAGTCCCGGCAGGAGGATTGAATATATCGTCGCCTTCCCAGGTTGGTTCTTCACATCCCTCTTGTAGTTGACAACTCCGTCCATGAGAGTGGCCCAGTAGATGAATCCGGCGCTTGCGAACATATACTTGGCCATGTCCTTCGAGCGAGTGTCCAGCTCGAACTCCATGTTAGGGTCAAGCGCCATAGCGATGTCATAACCCTTCTTGGAGTGCTTGTACTTGCTGTTGTAGTGGATTCCCAGTCCAAGGGTCGTTCCGATGCCGCCGTAGATTATCGGCAGTTTCCAGTACTGCTTGTTGTAGATCTGCTCGGATCCGATGAACACCGTCGATCCGGCGAACATGGTTCCGATCCTCAGTGTAGTGTCCTTGTGGCTGACCCCTCTGAAGAATTCCCGGAAAGACCACATCTTGTCCACGGAATCCCTCGCGGAGGTGGTGTCGCTCGGGTCATTGTAGGTCTGGTTGAACGCCTCTTCCCTGAACTGCGCTTTCGCGCCCGTGGAAAAGGCCGCCAGGCAGACAAGTGCCAGACATATCCTGAGAATCAGATTCTTCATTGTTCTTATTAGATGTTCGAGTCCTCAAGGGCCTTGAGGAACCTGCCCACTTCCTCGTCGGAGTTGAACTTGATTGTCATCGTTCCCTTTCCGGAGGCCGAGCGTTTCAGGCTGATGCTGTTATCAAAAAACTTGCCGATGTGCTCCAGAACCTTGTAATATTCATCCGGAAGGTCCTGCTGTTTTGTGGCCGCCTTTGTGTTTTCGTCCTTGCTCAGTTTGTGAACCTTCTCCTCCAGCTGGCGTACCGAAAGGCCGTCCTTGATCACGAGGTCGCAGAGAAGTTCTTGAATATGAGGGTCTTCCACTCCAAGCAGGACTTTCGCGTGTCCGGTGCTGAGAAGCCCGGTCTTGAGGTCGTGCTGGACTTTGGTCGGGAGTTTGAGAAGCCTCAGATAATTGGCCACTGAGGCTCGCTTCTTGCCGACGCGCTGCGCCATCATCTCCTGGGTGAGGTTACACTCGTCCATCAGTCTCTGGTAGCTCATCGCCACCTCGATCGGATCGAGATCCTGCCTCTGGATGTTCTCCACGATGGCCATCTCAAGCATTCCCTGATCGTCCGCGGTGCGGATGTAGGCCGGGATGATGTCCATTCCAGCCCTCTTGCAGGCCTTGAACCTGCGCTCGCCGCTGATGATCTGATAGCGTCCGTTCTTGAGTTTGCGCACCGAGATCGGCTGGATGAGACCGAATGTCCTGATCGAGTCGGCCAGTTCCTCCAACGCCTCGTTGTCGAACGCCATACGAGGCTGGTAAGGGTTCGGCTCAATCAGATCCACAGGGATCCTGAGCACGTCACCGTAGTCCTGCTCGGGTTTTGACCCGGCGATCTCCTTATTGATATAGCCGACCGGCTTTCTTTCCGGCCCGATTGTCTGGATGTCTCCCAAAAGGGCGCTGAGCCCTTTGCCCAGCCTGCTTTCCTGCTTGTTATTGCTGCTCATTGTCTTTATCTCTCGTTCTTTTCCAACACTTCCTTGGCGAGGTTCATATAGTTGGTAGTTCCGTTGCTGACCACATCATAGAGGATTATCGGCTTGCCGTGCGAAGGGGCCTCGCTGAGACGTATGCTCCTCTGGATCACCGTATTGAAAACCATGTCCTGAAAATGTTCCTTCAGTTCGTTCACAACCTGCGCGTGAACCTTTGTCCTGCCGTCGAACATCGTCACGACGAACCCTTCGATGGAGAGCGACGGGTTCACGCCGCTCTGAACCAGTCTGATGGTCTGGAGCAGTTTGCCGAGCCCCTCAAGGGCGAAGAACTCTGGCTGCACAGGAATCATCACGGAGTCGGATGCCGAGAGAGCGTTGATCGTGATGAGTCCCAAGGAAGGGGAACAGTCGATGATGATGTAGTCGTAGTTGTCGCGGATCGGGGCGAGTCTTCTTTTCAGGATCGTCTCCCTGTCCTCCACATCGATCATCTCAATCTCCGCTCCGACAAGGTTGATGTGCGACGGAATCATCTGAAGGTCAGGAATCTCTGTCTGAATCAAGGCATCCTGAATGTCAATCGTGCCGATCATCACCTCGTAGATCGTCCTCTTCTCGTCATTGTCCGGAGAGAAATTCAGTCCGGATGTGGTGTTGGCCTGCGGGTCGGCGTCGATGATGAGTATCTTCTTCTCCAGCACCGCAAGCGATGCAGCGAGGTTGATGGCGGTTGTGGTCTTTCCCACTCCGCCTTTCTGATTGGCTATTGCTATGACTTTTCCCATATCCTGTGTGTATATTCAAATTTCAAAGTTACGGAAAATCTCTTGAAATGAAAAATCATTCGGTCTTGCTCGATTTTCCCGTTCTGAACTCTTGCGGCGACATTCCGGTGCGGAGTGTAGTAACGTCCCACCATCATATAGAATCGGCTTGCCAGAGTCAGATTCCTGTCATTCCGGGAATCTCATCCGGCACGGAAATGTACTTTGTCCAGAAATTATCCGGGACTTTTTACAAAACACTTTCAGCCTCAAGTTCAACAGAACGTTCCCTGTTGCGCTTGAGGCTGAAAAAGTAGTCCTACAGGTAGATAGCAATTCATCCCGATATGCCTCTTGGAGCATTGGAATGGGCAATCGCCTGAAAGCATTTTGTAAAACAAACTATGGACGCTTTTTATCCTTTATGCTATTGAGCCACAATGTCCGATGAATGCCATATTCGCTGGACAAACTGCCGATATAGTACAGTTTGTCCGGGAAATTACCATTTCGGTGGACGGAACGTGCTTTTTTGCAAAAGAGAAGTGCCTCACAATCGGAATTTTTTTACTAAATTAGCATCGTTTTAGGCCACTGGCCTGAAACGGACATATTTGGTGAAAGTGTTTTCGCACTATCCTTAAAGAGAAATCTGACAGTTTCGTGAATAGAAGGATAACGACAGCACCATTCATCTGTATTCGTTTGCGTGTTCCTCACACAACGATACAGGTGTGGGGATTGTATCTGTTTACTTCTATTCGGGTTTTGTCAGAACCTCTCTTTAGGTAAGCGAATCGGCTCCACACTTTCTTTTTTATTATTAGGTCATATCGGAGCAATATGATGAATGAAATTGTAGTTATGATCTCATTTAAGGACTTTAAAGGGTATTATAAATTTAATGAGAAGATCCTGTTAGGAAGTCAATCTCTATTAGATGAAATAATTATCAGGTATACGTCATTCCAGAATTTTTTGAAATGCCTTTCTGACAATAAGTTCTTTGTGTCTTCGAGGAATAACTTTACTGATAGACATGAGATTGGAGAGTTCGCGAAAAGAATCAACTATTTTCGTCTTCAACGTGCAGACGGTGAAGATCAGGCACATTGGCGTGAGGAAGATGAAAAAATCAAGTGCTGTAGATACTTGTTCACATCCTGCTGGTCTCGTACAGATATTGAGAGTGTCTTGATGTGGAAAGCTTCGAATTATGATGTGGCAATTATCTCTAACGTGAGTGATTTTTTGCGCTCTATATCAGTGGAAGAGAGTTGCGCTATTATTGCTAACTCTGTTGTGTATGAAAAAGAGAGACCGCTTGGTACCCTTGAGAGTGCTCTGTTTAAGAAGGAACTGGCGTATAGGGATGAAAATGAGTTAAGAATTTACTTTATCAAAGAGGTGGATTTATCTAATCCAAGCAAAATAGAGTGCAATAAATTCATTAAAATGAATGACTCTAAATATATTAAAGGAGTAATACTATCACCTTTTATTGATGCCAAGATTAGGACTATTCTTAAGGATTACATAAATAAAACCTATCCGGATGTTAGAGTAATCCAATCTTTAATAATAGATAAGGTACAGTGAAAAGCGGTATGATTGATTTTGAAGAATACTTTCCGGATCAAGTTCGAGGTGAGTACTATGTGGTTAGGCACGAGATAACGTCATTTCTGTTAGATCCGAAGAAGGGTTATGATGATGTGATGAGTTTCCTGCAGCAAGAGGTGCCACATCTCCGAAGTATAAGAGCCAAACTTGGTAAGACCGATATGTTTTATCAGAAAGTCTCTTCCTATGTGGTAGAAGCGTGCTTGCAGAAGATCATCCCGGCGGTCAATGATGAACAAAGTAGATTAGATTCCTTGGGCCTGAAATATGAAGCTCCTAACTACATTCATTTTAGAACACTTAAGGATATTGCTAAAAAATCTTGGGCTGCATATCAGATTATGGATAAAATGGACATGGAGTATATGTTTAGGTACGAACGATACTTGCCAAGCCGTAACACCTTGCAAATGATATGTGAAGACCTATTAATAGAGACAAGGACAAAGGGAGAGATATTTAAACAAAAAGCAGGTGATTCTGCCGAAGAAGCAGGAGGCTGTTTGTTGGAATTGATACTTAAAATTGCTGTGGCACTAATTATTTGTATGGGAATACCGGCTTTGATAAAAATGTGTAGTTAGTGTTATGACATACGAACAGCAAAATAAATCGATCCGCAAAGAGATCAAAGATATTGACCAACAAATTGAGAACATCCAGAGGATATATAGTGAAGTGTTGTTCAAGGCAGATCAATTCTATAGTAGATCCAAAGCACAATGGGCAATGTCTGAAAAACTTAAGAGTTTGGAGTGCAGGAGAGAATTTTTACTGGAGAAATTAAAGGAATCACCAGAGCAGCGTAAAGTCTCAAATCTTAAAGAGAATATTTGGGATGGCATTTGGGAAATTACTAAGACTTTGCCTGATTTGCAGCATATTGGTGGGAATGTATATATAGATAGGAACGGTGGCTGTGGAATATGGTGTTTGATTATTACAGTCATAGGTTTAGTTGTTTTGGGTATTATGTGTATAGTGAATTATTAAGACTTGGAGAACATTATTTGAATTAATTTTATCAAGCAATAAGTTATGCCTACACTCTTAGAAAGATTACAAAGTAATCCTAACACAAAAGATATAATTAATAGTATTAATAAGGATGATCAATTGACTTCTCCTTTAAGTGTTACTAATGTCGAACCTCATACTGCAATAACTTCAGCTCCTGCTGTGTCTGGAGCTGCTGCAGAAACAAATGCTCATTTTAGAATGAGTGAAAAAGAATATATGAACTATACTAAACATGGAGTAGCTCCTGGAGTATATACAACAAAAGCAGAACTGGATAGGGAATTGGCAGCAAATAAAGCAAGGGAATTTTCAGTGTTAGCCATCTCTATAGTGATTTCTTTGTTGGCGGTTTATGTGGTTCATCGCTTATTCTCTTCGTGGCGAAAATCAAAGCTCACGGATCATAAGTTGCCAAATGATTATAATTCAAGTGACAACTATTTATGTGAGACATTATATCTCAAATTAAAAGATAAGTGTAATCCGGAGTTGTATTTGACTAATGTGGATAAGATGAGTAAAGCGGCTGAATTGTACACCTTGGTTGCAGATAACAGATATAACTATTCAAAATTGTGTGAAATCAAGGTGTCAGTAGAAAAGTCACTCGGAATTGAAATTTGACTAAGGAAGAGTGCAATTTATTAAAGGTCTCCATTATGGAAATTAAGAGGAACGATATATTCTTGATTGCCTTTGGTTTAGTTATGCTCATTTTGATTTCGTGTAAACCAAAACCGGAGGTGTCTTTTGATGTGGATTCTTTTCATAAGTCATTGGAGGAAATAGCTTCGGGGGTAATTGAATGGACAAGTGATCTGGAGGAAGAGCAGAAAGACACTTTGAATGTTGGAGATAAATTTGAGTGCGATCGTGCGTTATCTGACTCTGTGGTGTTGCGCGAAATGAAGGGCTACCTTGGAAATGATGACATTGACAGTGCCTTGGAATATGGCATGGGGCTTATCGGTCACGACGATTATGATAAAGGCAAGATTGTTTGGGAGAGATTTCTTTCTTTGTGCAGGGACGGAAAGCATAAGGCGGCATACGAATATTACAAAGATGATCACGCAGGTGGTATATTCGCCTATTTGAGACATTCGGCTTTTAGGTTTGCGTTTGAATCCAAAATATTGCGACCTCTTCTTTGGGAATATGAGGATGACAGCGTGGCCATTGAGAAGTACATCAATATTTTGAAGATCGAATATAATATGGAAAAATTGTCTGTCGCTTTAGGTGAAGGGAGAAATAATTATATTCCGGAACAGTATCCTTACGTGATTACGGAGTTAGGGTATAGTTTGGCTGAGGTTGGACGAGAGGAAGAGTGTCTTGAGATGGTCGAAGATTTGATGTACGCTTTGTATTCGCAGACTGGTGCTGCAGTTTCTGTCAATTATCTGACAACTGTGTATGTCGCAAGAGTTTATTTGATATTAGGGGAACGGGAAAAATCTGTTGGTTATTGTCAGGATTTTAAGGATTATCTTAATGCGCATGTGGAGGATTGTGGCGGAAAGGAGGTTGTTGATTATTATATGAATAGGGCTGATGATTTATTTCCTTAACCGTGAGGTTATGGCGGTAAACTAAAAGTATTCGATAACCCGTGGAAATCTATGAAGTTTTGATAGATTTCCACGGGTTATCGATATATTTTGATTAGTCGTGTTGTACATGGGGACTCCGGATGCCGGATAGACTTTTAGAAGCGAAAAAGGGAAATAATGTCGCCCGTATGTGCTCGGCAGCACTCACGGGAGGCGAAAAGTGGGGCAAACGTTTCCCAAGAGTGCGGTATGCACTCTTGAGGATCAAAAGGGGCCGAAAGTGCTGCCGATGGGATCAAGCGTAAAGAGCATAAGTAAAAATCTATTCAGGCCGGATCGACATCAAGCGCGATGTGGCCTGAATATTTTTTCTCCTTCTCGAAGCGTTCCACCGCCGCCGCAAGCGTCTCCTTGTTTCTCGCCAGCGAACGGTCTTTCGGCAGCAATACCCTGATTTGGCGGATGTTCTGGTTCGAGATTTTGTCGATAGCCGGTGAATATGGCCCTATGACATTCGGGCCGTTCTGCACGCCCGGAGCGAAGCTGACCTTGACCGCCAAAGCTCCCCGCAGGTACTCTCCGAGATCCCGGCTCAGCAGGTCCACTCTGGCTTGGTTGTAATCTTTGATGACGACTCCGATGACCCTTGAATATGGCGGATAACCGAACAGCTTCCTTTCCCCGAGGAAACGGGTCATTGTACCGTTCTCGTCCAGTTTCCCGTCTATGCTTTGATAGACAGGGTGTTCCGGCTGTGAGGTCTGGATGACGAACAGACCTTTCTCTCCCCGCCGTCCGCAACGTCCTCTGAACTGTTCCAGAAGCTGGAGTCCTCTTTCGTCCGCCCTATAGTCCTCCTGCCCGAGGATAGAGTCGGCCTGAAGCACGGCCACAAGGGACAGTCCGCTGAAATCGAATCCCTTGGCGACCATCCTTGTGCCGATGAGTATGTCGATTTCCCCATTGGAGAATTTCCGGATGGTGTCCGTCTCATATTTCCGACTCTGTGCCGTGTCACTGTCCAGCCTCGCGATCCTTGCGTTCGGGAACAGTTTGGAGGCCTCCTCCTCGATCTTCTGTGTCCCTGAACCTAACGGTTTCAGTTCTCCTCCACATTTATGGCATTTCCCGGTATATTCATAAACCCTGCCGCAATAGTGGCAGACTAGCCTTTCGCTTCCGTCGGCGCGCCTGTGCAGGCTCAGGCTGACGTTGCAGCAGCGGCATTTCGGAATTTCGCCGCACTCCTGGCACTGCACTATCGGTGAATATGCCCGTCTCTCCCTGAGTATCAGCACCTGCCGGTGTCCGCCGAGGCATTTGCCTATGTGCTCGATGAGTTTCCTGGAGAAGTTCCCGATCATACCGTTCTTGCGCCGCTCGGCGATTGTGTCGATGATTTCGATGTCCGAGTCCGCTGCGTCGTAGAACCGTTTGTTCAAGGTGACAAGCCCGTAACGCCCTACGCTGCAATTGTACAGCGACTCCAGCGACGGCGTGGCCGATCCCAGAATGACGTTGGCTCCGAATATCTTCGCCATCATTATCGCCGTTTCGCGGCCGTTGTACCGAGGGGCAGGTGAGTCCTGCTTGTAGGAGGTGTCGTGCTCCTCGTCCACTATCACCAGCCCTAAGTTTTTATGCGGCAGGAATATGGCGCTTCGGGTCCCGAGGACAACATAGCCCTTTCCCTCTGCCGGCTCTCCAGCGTGCCTTAGGACGGTGGCCACCTCTCGCTTTCTGGACATTGTCTCTCCGGAATGGAACACAAGCAGTTCCGGGAATGTCTCGCTGATCCTGTCCTCCAGTTGTCTGCTGAGCGCTATCTCCGGAACCAGATAAAGCACGTTCTTTCCCATCGCGAGCGTTTCCTGCGCCAGTTTCAGGTAAATCTCCGTCTTTCCAGATCCCGTCACCCCATGCAGCAACGCCGGCTTCCCTTTCGCAAAAATCTCTTTTATCTTTGAATATGCTTCCTCCTGTGCCGCTGACAAGCTTATTTCCTTCTCTGTACCCTCGGACGTTTCGATTATGGACCCACCTATTGGCTCTTCGTCCTGATGATATGTAACAGAGTCACCATAACCGGTCACTGAGCCAGTGGTTCGACAAAGCTCACCAACCATCGAAGTGAGCTCCCTGACCAATAATCCAATCTCCCCCTCCAACATCTCCTTCTCTGCCAAGTACCTTTCCCGACTCTCTGACTTCCGAGCTTTCGCGGCCAATTCCGCCTTTTTCTCCGCTCTTTCTTCCAGCCTCTTGATCTTATCCGCAATCTTTGTCCGATTCTTCTCTTCTCTTTCCACTTTGAGTGCCTCCTGACGGGCCTGCACAACTTCCTTCTCCACTTTCTGCGCTGGATAAGCCGCCTTGTAAACTTCCCCGACAGTGCACAGGTAATATTCCGCTATCTGTCTCCATAGTTCAATCTCCTCCTTGGTGACCGGTTCCAACCCTTCAGCCATGCCTAAGATCGGCTTCACCTTGTCCACAATTCCCATCTCCTCCGCCTGTTTTCCTGCGTCCGCCATGCTTACCACTCCGACATATTCCTTTCCAGCAAAGTTCACCCGCACCCGGTCTCCGACCCTAACCTGTTCTTTGTCTCTTTCGGTCACAGAGCCTGTCGAAGTGACCGGAAACAATCCAGACGCATCCCCTGCCGATTCACTCAATTCAATTTCTTGATAATAGAACGGCTCCCACTCCAGCCGGAGCGGAAGGATAACTTGTATGAAGATCCTGCCTGTCATATGGCGAATTTAGCCAAAAACATCCACTCGGCGAAGAAAAACGCAAATTCTTCTCAAAAAAATTTGCAGCCAAAAGAAAAATGCCTATCTTTGCAATCCCAAACGGAAACGGTGTCGTAGCTCAGATGGTAGAGCAATGGACTGAAAATCCATGTGTCGGCAGTTCGATTCTTCCCGACACCACTCCTTAGGCCGCTGATGAGTATTCATCGGCGGCTTTTCCTTTTTTATATATCAGTATCTGGTTTCTTCCGAGACGGGGCAGCGGGCTCGCTTCGACAGGACCGTACACGATTATCTAACCGTGAACCTATCATGCCTATAATCAAATGATTAGATAACTGTCTTCGGTTGGTTTACGCTAAAGACGATGCGCTATCTGCTTGATAAAAAGCATGTTATTCGCCACATGCTGATACACAGTAGGTGATGGATAACGTGCTGATCATCAGTCGTTAAAGTGTTCAGCTTTAGCGCATTATTACTATAGGAATAATCTTAATGTCGTGATTTATAGTGACTTGTCTGCCATGGCAGCAATATAGGCAGCCAACAAAAAACTCTTTCCGGAACTTTGCACGTTACCAAAATTCCGGAAAGAGTTTTTTGCTTTGCTCCCCTCTACGCTTTCTCCAGCCGACAGTCACCCGGGCCCTTGATGTTCTCATCAATGATGATCTCCCCGACGGAACCGTAGCGGATGAAGCCGGTGCGTGGGTTCTTGATGGAAGGAACATGGCCTTTCACGGTGGCCTGGACGGAGGAATATTCAAAAGCCAAATCAGCGTCAGCGCCCATTGTACAGTCCTCAAGTACGAGGTTGTCGCAGTAGCACAGAGGCTGGGTCTCGGTGATGTGGCAGCGGACTAGGCGGAGGTTCTTCGAGTACCAGGCAAGATATTCACCATTAATCACGGAATCGATGACTGTGACGTTCTCGGCCTCCCAGAAGGAATCTTTGGAGTTCAGCTCACAGTTCCGGATCTCCACATTCTTGGCGTACTGGAAACTATAGTTGCCGTTAAGCTTGACGTTGGTGAGTTTAACATTCTCGCAGTGCATGAACACATAGTCGGCTCTGTCGATCACCGAATCCTCGACCACGATGTTCCTGCAGTCCCAGAAAGTCTCCGTTCCGCCCGGAATCTGAACGTTCTTCAGCTTGATGCCGTCCATCCTGCGGAAGGTCTTCGGTGCGTCGATAATAGTGTCGTATATCTCGCAATCTCTTGAATACCAAAGTCCTGAGCGTGCGCCTACGGTCAGCAGGCTATCCTTGATGACGAATCCGTCACACTCCCAGAACGGATACTTGCCCTCGAACTGGCAATGGACAGCGGTGATGTTGCCGGTCTCTTTCAGCGCCGATTCCCCGGCGTGGATCTTCACATTCTCAAGATAAAGGTCGTGTCTGCAGTAGAGCGGTCTCTCTCCGCCGAATTCCTGGTTGATGATCTTTTCCATATTCTCAAGTGATCTTTAGTTTCATCCATTTCTCGCCGCGCAGTCTCCAGTAGAACAGCAATCCGCGGACATTCAGCTCGATGCACATCGCCACCCAGTAGCCGACGAGTCCCATCCGAGGTGTCAAAATCAGTGCCAGTCCGATGCGTATCACCCACATGCTTCCGAAGTTCATCACGCTCGGCACCAGCGTGTCGCCTCCACCTACGCAGGAACCGTAGCCGGCGATCGAGAATGCGTATAGTGTCTCGGCGAACGCTTCGATTCTCAGCACCTTGGCTCCCAATGCGATGACATCCGGATCCGAGCTCAGAAGCATCATCAGATCTGTCGCGAATATGAACATCAAGGCTCCCAGCAGAGTCATAATCCCTGCGGCCATCATCATCGTGATCTGCGAGAACCGCTTGGCGACTTCCTTGCGTTTCGCCCCGAGACTCTGGCCGACAAGCGTTGTGGCGGCCTCCTCGATTCCGTAGCCCGGCATATAGCAGAAGCTTTCAGCGATGATTGCCAGCGAGTTGGCCGCAATGGAAATAGGTCCGAGCGGCGCCACGATGATGGTGCTCATAATGTGCGAGCCTCTCATTATTATGTTCTGGAGCCACATCGGCGCAGTGATGCCCCAAGCGTTGCGCACAGTCTTGCGCCGTGGAATGAACGTGCCTTGTTCTCCTTTGATATTCAATTCCTTGGAGCGTCCGAGAATGTACCAGATCACGAATATTGAGGTGACGACCTGCGCCGCGCCTGTTCCCAGAGCCGCGCCAGCCACTCCCATCTCACAAATGTAAATGAATATGTAGTTGAACACCACGTCAAGGCCGCACATTCCGGTGTACATCAGGCTCGGAATCTTCATGTTGCCGCTGGCCTGTAGCATTGAATTAGCGGCCCATCCGACAGCGCCTATCGGAATGAACGCTGAATATATCAGGAAATATTCAGATGCGTCCTTGTTGATCTCCGGTGTCCCGCCGAGCCAGTGGGGGAGCGCTCCGCAGATACTTACGCCTATCACGGCGAGAACCAGGCCGATGAGGAACACAGTGGTGAGCCCTTGCCTCATCACAGCTCTGGCTCCCTTGAAATCCTGCGCTCCGCAAAGGTGGGCGACCTGGACTGAGAATCCCGAGCTGGCTCCGGACTGGAATCCACCCATTATCCAGGTCGTCGTGGCGACCAGACCTATTGACGCAGATTGGTTCGCGCCGAGTTGGCCGACCATTCCCGCGTCGATGTACTGCATCAGCACGGACGAGATCTGGGCGGCGATGGCGGGCAGACTCAGCAGAATCGTTAGCCGAATCTGCTGTCCGAGAGTCATCGGAAGTCCGTTCCGGATCATCCCGAGGAGTATGTCCTTCTTTCCCGATGCCATAAATTGAGGACAAAGATATCCACTTATAATTATATGGCAAAATGAATTTTGCCATATAATATATCTTCCACCCTTCAGTCACTACGTGACAGCCCCCGGTGGGGGCACCGAGGACTGTATTCCCCGGACCCCTTGCGTCGCTCCGCTCCGATCGATTCGTTCTACATTTAGAAGCTGTTTTGAATTGTTTGTTTGAAGGTTTGAGAGTGAAAAACTTCAGTTTCGACCGCTTCTTCCAAGGAAGATAGCGGTGCTATCTGACTGAAGAAGCGGGAAGAAAATGAAGATTTTTCACCTCAAAGAACATTTCAAACAATTCAAAACAGCTTCTTATATTCATTTATCAAAATCAAAGGATTTTGTGTAGTTTTGCAATATGAAAGTTGCGATTGTGGGTGCCGGGGCGGCGGGGTGTTTCTGCGCCATTGAGTTGAAACGGAGGATGCCTTCCGCTTCGGTGGAGGTGTTCGAGGCGGGGACGACGGCTTTGGCTAAGGTGGCGATCACCGGGGGAGGGCGGTGCAACCTTACAAATTCCTTTGAAGGAATATCTTCGCTGTCAATCGCTTATCCTCGTGGAGACAAGCTTATGAAGCGGCTTTTCCGTTCCTTTGATCAGCGAAGTACTTGGCAATGGTTCGAGAACGAAGGCGTGAAGCTTGTGCTTCAGGAAGACCATTGCGTTTTTCCGGCGTCGCAGGACGCGATGGAAATCGTTAACACCTTGCAGGCAAGGATGCGACAGGCCGGAGTGGTATTGCATATGAGACATAAGGTCTCAGGAATAAATCCCTGTTCAGACGGAGGATATGAATTATCTATTGAAGACGCAGAATGTAGCGGAAGGTCGCTTCGACAGGCTCAGCGACCTGATTCTCTGGCTCCGGAATCGATAATATCGGTCCCTGAGCCTGTCGAAGGGCCGATATTACAGAAATCCCAACGACTCGATAAGCATAATTGTTTGGCTGACATAGTTGTCGTCACCACCGGCGGCAGCCCGAAACTTTCCGGTCTTGGAATGCTTGATGGCCTTGACCTTGAAATCGTCCCACCTGTCCCGTCCCTCTTCACTTTCAACCTTCCCGGCAGCCCTGTACGTGAACTGATGGGCACGGTGGTCGGGAACGCGTCGGCGTCATTGGCCGGCACAAAATACAAGGCCAACGGCCCACTCCTTGTCACCCATTGGGGAATGAGCGGGCCGGCAATCCTGAAACTCTCTTCCTATGCCGCGCGCTATCTCGCCGACAATGACTATACCGCCACCCTCGCTGTCAGCTGGTTGGGTGACTCCGGGGAGGAGGATGTCCGGGGCATGATCACGTCGCTTTCTAAAGACAATTCGCAGAAGCTGATTCAGAACACCCATCCGTCCGAACTGCCGTCAAGACTTTGGAACTACCTGATCTCCAAGTGCGGAATCCGTGAGGATGCCCGCTGGGCCGAACTGGGATCCAAAGGAATGAACCGTCTTGTGAACACATTAATCAATGACGAGTACCAGATTCGTGGCAAAAGCCGTTTCAAGGAGGAGTTCGTCACCTGTGGCGGGGTCGCCATTTCCAACATCAACCTCAATACCCTTGAGTCCAAGACTCATCCCGGCCTCTATTTCGCCGGGGAGGTCCTTGACGTGGACGCGATAACAGGCGGTTTCAATCTGCAGGCGGCCTGGTCAATGGGCTACACTGTCGCCCGATCCATCACCCTACATCAGGAATCATAAAAATGGCTGGCCGCTGAGCTTGTCGAAGCGTGCCAACCATTTCTGAGAATCAATAGAACCAATGTCACTTCGACAGGCTCAGTGACCGGATGACCTATTTAGCCAGTTCCTTGCGAAGCGTCTGGGCGACCTCCTTAAGCCCCTCCTCGGAGGATCCGATCCCGACGTAAGCGATCACTCCGTTCTTCCCGATGATCACGCAGCGCGGAACTCCAGACTTCGCGTAAAGCCCGAATATGCTCTTGTCCTCATCGACCAGCGTCAGCGGCTTGAGGTATGAATATATTGTCTTGCCTTCCTTTCCCGCGAAGAACTTCTCAAGCGTCGCCCTTGTGTCCTTATAGGCGATCGGCTGGAAGACGAAATCCTGGTTGTCGTTGAACTCCTTGAGCGTGGCCGGAAGGTTCTCAGGCCTTAACTCATGCCTGCAAGGAGGGCACCAGCCGCCCCAGAAAAGCAGCATTACGACCTTGCCCTTCTGATCTGCCAGTTTGAACGAGCCGCCAGCGAACCTCTTCCCGGTGAAGTCGGCCGCCTTGTCACCCTCCTTGAGGATGGTGGTCTCTCGCTTGATCTTCTCAAGCTCCTGTGCCTCCTGGTCTGCGGATCTGTTTTTGCTCTGCGCCCCTGCTGATAATGAAATGCCAAGCGTCAGCATCGCAATCGCAACAATTGTAATCGTCTTTCTCATATTCATGAATATATTTGCGCAATTTAGCGAATATTTGTGATTATTCAATAGTTGTGTCGGAATTTGGTTTATTCTGAAAATGATTATATTTGCGCCCATTGAATATTAACGAACTAACTGATGAGTAGAAAAGTTATGTCTTTGCTGGCGGCCACGGCGTTGTCAGCGTTGCTGCTCTCCTGCGGGAAGGAGGAAGTCAGCGTGGAATATGTCCACACGTCTTATGAAAAATCGGATTTCCCTGAGACAATCTCATTCAACGGCGGAACCTTCAAGTTCTCGTTCAAGGCTGACACCGTGAAACTGACAAGGGCAAGCGAACCTATTTACCTTGCATGGAAGTACAGGGTGAATGTCGGTGAAGCTACCGGAGAGCCTGTTGAGATTACCTCCAAGACAGATGCTGTAGAGATTTCAGTTCCGGCCAACTACACCGAGAACTCCAGGACAATCACGGTCGAGGCCGCGTTCACCCCAGCTCCGGAGAACTATGATGATGAGCCTTCCACAGATGTTGTCTGGAAGGAGGTCGCTTCCGCCACTCAGGACGCGGCTCTTGTACTGATCGAGGATTTCTACTGGGCTAAAGGCAACATCATCCAGAAGGACGGCAAGTTTGCGATAGCCGAGAATATGTCCGACGCTGGACTGTACTTTAAGAAAGGTAGCAGTTATGGTGTCAGCTCAGAGCCGGACACCTATGACGGTCTGGCTTACACTCCGTCCCGCGTCAAGATTGATCTTGCAGCGATTCCGGAGAATGATCCGGCCGATGATCCTTGCGCGAAGGTCGATCCGGGGCTCAGGCTTCCTACCTACGAGGAGGCTTATTACCTTTACTATCAAGAGGATCTTGACAATGAGCACAGTCAGAATGGGGTTAAAGGTATGGGCTTCAAGAACTGTGATTTCTTCCTGCCTTTTGCCGGGACGATGTCCAAGACGGACGGGACGATCTCGATGAAGAATTCCTACGGCGCTTACTGGCTTGATGGCGAGAGCTACGAGGGTGACCGTTCGATTTATGTGATAAGTGATGAATATTCGATGATCTACTACGACCTGTCCAACACGAATCTGGCGTCGGTGCGCTGCGTGAAGAACATCAAGCAGCCGAGTCTTGTGTCATATTCCCCGAAGACCCTTGATAGTTACAAGGAGTTTAATCTTGAGGTTGTTACCAATCCTGGTGAGTTCGCACTCTACAAGGTTGAACTTTTGTCTGACATCGGTGACGTGTCCGAGATTAGTTGCACTCCTAAGGTGACGACGGTGACTTTCAAGAATATGGAGGCGAACACGAGCAAAAAGGACAAGACTTGGAAGATCTTCATCAACGGCAAGTACACCGGTGAGTCATTCGTCCAGCCGGCTATCACTAACTATGCTTTCTATGCCGGTCACTCACCGGCCAAGCACGATCACACCGCGTTCGATCTTAAAGTCAAAGTTGACACGGATCTTAGTGATGTCCCTGTCGAGGTTAAGAGCAATGACGGTTTGTCTATGACAGAGAGTGCCTCAAAGTCTGATCCAGTTGTATATTTCTCTATTCCTGAGAACACAAGCAACACAGACGAACGTGTACTTTCCATTTATGTGAACGGTGAAAACACCGGCAAGACCGTGGTTCAGGCCGCGGCTCCTAATCCGAATGGATTCTCTGTGATTTGGAGTCCTGGTTACCTGACTGTGAAGGACGGGGCCTACGCATTCGCCGGACCTAAGGAGGTCGGAATGTTCTTCAAGTGGAAGAGCCGCTACGGTATAGACCTTGGAGAAAAGATATCTTCTTCCTCTAAATATCCGGGAAAGGCATACGGTCCGGAGGAAACCACGATCAAATATGATGATATCCAGCCGAATGAGGTTGATCCTTGCTCTCTTGTCCTTCCAGCCGGCACTTGGAGGCTTCCGACTGAGGAGGAATTCTTGAATCTTACCAAGGGTGGAAGCAAGGAATGGGAGGATGGTGTCTATCGTATGTGTTCGGATGGAGACCAGAATGTTTATCTGGCAGCTTCGGGACAATTATCCGCTGCCAAGAGCGGCAGCAGTGTATTGATGGCTGGCAGGATTTTCGCTTGGACCAGCACCCCTGGCACACAAGCAGGAAATTACAAGTATTTATTCTGGTTCTTCTCGTCTGAAACTTCGAAGGCAAAGGTGAACGCTTCTGGAGTTGATTCAAACCAAGGCCTTCAGGTCCGCTGCGTAAGGGACAAATAATAATCTTGATGAATATGAAAGAGCCGGTCTGGAGCGATCCGAACCGGCTCTTTTTCGATTAATTACCTTTCCAAAAAGAGAAGAGGCCAACTTGAAGCCAGCCTCTTCTCCCTTTATTCATTCAGTCCGGCGTAACGCTTATTCCGAATATTCCGCGAAATCGGATTTCGAGGCTCCGCAGACCGGGCATTTCCAGTCCTTAGGGATGTCTTTGAACGGGGTTCCGGGCTTTATGCCACCGTCAGGGTCGCCCTCGGCCGGGTCATAGATCCAGCCACAGCGCAGGCATTCGTACTTTTTTGAGTCACTTGCCATAACAGTTATAGTTTTAGTGCAACATTAATGGTGCGCCACCGCGGCGCACCAGCACCTAAATCCTGCAAAAACTATTCCATCAATTTCTTGTACTTGAACCTCTTAGGCTCTGTGTTACCGAGACGGGCCTTGCGGTTCTCCTCGTACTCGGCGTAGTTGCCCTCGAAGAACACCACGTTGGAGTCACCCTCGTAAGCGAGGATGTGTGTGGCGATCCTGTCCAGGAACCAACGGTCGTGGCTGATCACGACGGCGCATCCGGCGAAGTTTTCCAGACCGTCCTCCAGGGCGCGGATCGTGTTCACGTCCACATCGTTCGTCGGCTCGTCCAGAAGCAGCACGTTGCCTTCGTCCTTGAGGGTCAGCGCAAGGTGAAGCCTGTTCCTCTCGCCTCCGGAAAGGACTCCGCAGAGTTTCTCCTGATCTGAACCGCTGAAATTGAACCTCGACACCCAGGCGCGGGCGTTGATGTCCTTGTTGCCGAGCCTTACCCACTCGGAGTTCCCGGCTATGGTCTCGAACACTGTCTTGTCCGGATCTATGCTCCTGTGCTGCTGGTCCACATAGGAGATCTTCACGGTCTCTCCGATGTCTATAGAGCCTGTGTCCGGTTTCTCGATGCCCATGATGAGCCTGAACAGCGTGGTCTTGCCTGCGCCGTTAGGGCCGATCACGCCCACGATTCCCGCAGGCGGAAGCGCGAACGAGAGATGCTCGAAGAGAATCTTGTCCCCGTAGGCCTTGGACACGTCCTTGAACTCGATGACCTTGTTACCGAGACGCGGTCCGTTAGGAATGTATATTTCCAGATTTGCCTCCTTCTCCTTGGCGTCGGCCGAGGCCAGTTTCTCGTAGGCGCCCAGACGGGCTTTCTGTTTGGCCTGACGGGCCTTGGGAGCCATGCGCACCCACTCCAACTCGTGCTGGAGGGTCTTGCGCCTCTTGCTCTCCTGCTTCTCCTCCATCTCCAGCCTCTTGGTCTTCTGCTCCAGCCATGAGCTGTAGTTGCCCTTCCACGGGATGCCCTCTCCTCTGTCCAGCTCAAGGATCCATCCTGCCACGTTGTCGAGGAAGTAACGGTCGTGGGTCACGGCGATTACCGTGCCCTTGTACTGCCTCAGGTGAGCCTCAAGCCACTGGATGCTCTCGGTGTCAAGGTGGTTGGTAGGCTCGTCAAGGAGCAGCACGTCCGGCTCGCGCAGAAGCAGGCGGCACAGGGCCACACGGCGGCGCTCGCCACCGGAAAGGGTGGAGATCTTGGCGTCAGGCGGAGGGCAGTTCAGAGCGTCCATCGCCCTTTCGAGCTTGGCGTCTATCTCCCAGCCGCCAAGATGCTCGATCTTCTCGGACAACTCGCCCTGGCGCTCGATAAGAGCGTTCATCTGGTCGTCGTCCATCGGCTCCATAAACTTGAGGGAGATCTCGTTATATTCATTGAGGACATCCATCACCTCCTGGACTCCTTCCTGCACGACCTCTATGACTGTCTTGTCCGGATCCATCTGTGGCTCCTGCTCAAGGTAGCCCACTGAATATCCCGGAGCCCAGACCACCTCGCCACGGTAGGATTTCTCCACGCCTGCGATGATCTTCATCAGGGTCGATTTACCGGAGCCGTTCAGACCGATGATGCCGATTTTCGCTCCGTAGAAGAAAGAAAGGTAGATGTCCTTGAGAATAACCTTGTTGTTGTGCGGGAGGACTTTGCCCACACCGTTCATCGAGAAAATTATCTTTTCGTCCGCCATTTCGTTGGTAGATGTTTAAATTGTTTTCTATGAATATGTTAATGTCGCTTTCGGCCGTCTTTGCGGATGAAGTCTCCGACGAAGGCGGCCAAACGCTTCAATACTAATAGCTTCCCCCTCCGATGAATCCGCGAAGCAGCGATGTCGGCGGGATCTCCTTGTCTGAGACCGGCACGAAGTAGTGCAGGAATTTCAGCAGCCTGTGCGCCTCGCTGTACTCCGGACAGTTCTTCGGCACGGTGGCGAGGATCCTCTCGGCGTGGGTGCGCAGCACAGCGAACTCCACGAGGTATGCCGAGTTGAACAGCACGTCGGCGTTCTCCTGGAACGGATATATCCACTTGACCTCGGCCCTGCGCACGTTCGGCCAGTTAGCGATCGACTCCCGTGCCGTGAACGCTCCCTTGAGGTAATCCCTCACGATCCTCCGCAGCAAGCGGTTGTCGCTCGTCGGAATGCAGTTGTGGCAGTCCAGCGAGATGGAAGTTATTGTGTTTATGAATATCCTGAATTTCTCCTTGTCCGGGACCTTCTCGGTCAGCCGAGGATTCAGAGCGTGCAGACCTTCGATCAGCAGCACGGACCTTTCGCCCAGCTTGAGGTTCTTGCCGTTGAACTCTCTGCGGCCGGTCACGAAATTATATTCAGGAACCTCTACTTCCTCTCCGTTAAGTAGTTTGACGAGGTCTTTCTGGAGATATTCGTGGTCCACGGTGTCGAAGTTGTCGAAATCGTATGATCCGTCCGGGAGTTTAGGAGTATCGACTCGGTTGACGAAATAGTCGTCGGTCGAGAACGATATTGGATGCAGTCCGCAGGCCTTCAGCTGCACGCTGAGCCTTTTGCAGACCGTGCTCTTTCCGCTGCTGCTCGGTCCGGTGATGAGAACCAGCTTCACAGGATTCTCCGGATCGTTGTGCCGTCTTTCGATCTCTTCGGCGATCTGGACGATCTTCTTCTCCTGCAACGCCTCCGAGATCTGGATAAGATCGGACGCATTGCCTTTGAGGATGGACTCGTTGACATCCCCGACATTGGAAAGTCCCATAATCCAGTTCCATTTATGCGTCTCGGCGAACACCTCGAAAGTCTTAGGCTCCTCGTGAAGCGGCGCCAGATCCTCCGGATGGTGGCGGTCAGGGACGCGCAGCAATATTCCTCCGTGGCAGAGCTTCACGCCGAAAGTCTTGAGGTAGCCGGTGCTCGGGACCAGCTCATCGTAGTAATAATCAGTCACATCGCCAAGCGAGTAGCAGGTGATGTAAACCTCGCCGCACGTCTCCAGCAGCTTCACCTTGTCGAGGTCGCCGGATTCCTTGAATATCTTGATGGCCTCCTCGATCTGGAGTTCCTTGCGTTTGAACGGAATATTCTCGTCCACGAGTTCCCTCATCTTCGCGCCGATCGCCTCCACATCCTCCTCAGTCAGAAAAGAACCATCGTTCTTGTAAACCGAGCAGAAATAGCCCTTGGAAATCGGTCTGCGGATTGTCATCCTGCTTTCCGGGAACAGATCCCTTGTGGCCTTGTACAGAAGGAAGCAGAGCGAACGGCTGTAGAAATTGCGGCCGATGTACGTCCTGTAGTCCAAAAACTCCACGTCACGGTTGTGGAAAACCCTGAATCTCAGCCCTTCCGCCACGTTGTTCACCTTGGCGGCCAGTATCTCGTACGGCTTGTCGAACTCGAACTGTGGAGCGATGTCCAGCAGGGGAGTCCCTTCGAGGAACTCTTTGTATGTTCCGGTGTTTTTGCAGTAAATCCTTACCATAAGTAATCGTTAAACAATAATTTGCTTCACCTTAGGCAATCTTTTCGGTCTATATTTCTTTTCTCCTCAGTCATGTGCCACCGGCACACTCCTTCTTCCAAAAGAAATCTATCCTCGAAAATCTTTGCCAAATCTGCGGCAACTTATTGTTTGCCGCTTACCAATTGATGCGGTTATGGACAAAGATACGAACAAAAATCCTCTCCGGCAAAAGCGGTTTCCGGAAGTCTTGTCATGGTCGGATGAATATTCCTTGAATAATTTGTGAATATTCTTCTTTTCGTCCCCGGCCATTGTCGGAAGTTGCGCGGAAAATGTTAACTTTGTGGGCTTTTGGAAATATTCAATAGGTATAATAATGAAAAATGCAATCGTTTTCGCGGCAGCTGCCACGCTGCTTTCCGTCGGAGCCTTCGCCCAGGACAACCTGAAGAAGGTGAATGATGTGATCGAGCCGCTTCCGGCCGGAAGTGTGACATTCAACGGCTACTTCGCCGATGACATCCAGAACTCCATCGACCACTGGGTCAACGGAGTGATGCCTTACGACAAGGTCATCGACTATTTCATCAAGGGACGTCCGCAGTTCGCTCTCGGCGAGATGCCCGGAAAGTGCATCCGTACAAACTCTCTGCTTTATCGCTACAACGGAGATCCTAAGCTCAAGGAACTGACCAAGAGCCTCGTTTACAAGCTGATGGCCACCGAGAAGAGCAACGGCAGCATAAGCTGCACCGCCGTGGATGACCAGCCTGGCAACCGTGACGGTGACATCTGGGAGAGAAAGTACGTAATGCTTGGCCTGCTTCAGTACTACACTGACGTCGAGCAGGATCCGAGAGTCCTCTCCGCCCTTGAGAAAGAGGCCAGGAGCGTGATCGACCAGGTCGGTCCGGCACCTAAGAAGAGCATCACCGAACTCGGTTGGAGTTCCACAAAAATTGAATCATCCTCTATCCTCGAACCGATGGTTAAGCTTTACTTCATCACCGGCAAAAAGGAATATCTCGACTTCGCTGAATATATCGTCACAACCGGCGCGTCCAAGGGCAGCAATATATTCCAGCAGGTCTATGAGGGCACTCACCTCTACGAGGTCGGCAAGCCTTACCCTAAGGCCTACGAGATGACTTCCGTCTGGGAGGGACTCGCTGAATATTACCGCGCGACCGGTGACCCGAGGTGGAAGGTATGCCTTGACAACTTCTTCAACGATGTGGTTGAGAACGAGATCACCATCATCGGCAACGCTGGTTCTGATGTTTACTGGCCAAGACTCAACGGAGAGGGATGGAGCAACACTGCCGTGGAGCAGACCAATCCGAACATCAAGAGAATGATGGAGACCTGCGTAGGTGTGACCTGGATGAAATATTGCTCTCAGTATCTTCGTCTTACGGGTGATCCTACAGCTGTTGACTACATTGAGAAATATGCCTACAACGGCCTTCTGGGCGCGATGAAGCCTGACGGAAAAAGCTTCAGCTACGTGAACCTTCTGAACGGCGCGAAGGTTACCAACAGCGGTTGGGGAACCAACATCGATGGCCAGCCGGTGACCTGCTGCAACCTCAGCGGCCCTTGCGGACTGTCATACCTTCCGTACATCGCCGCGATGCAGTCAAAGGAAGGTCCTGTCATCAACCTCTACAACGCCGGAACCGTGACCGCCAAGACAGCGAAAGGCAATGAGGTCAAGCTTGGAATCGTCACTGAATATCCTCGCGCGAATGAGGTGCGTATCTCCGTTGACCCGGCCGCGAAGGAAAAATTCACTGTGAAACTGCATATTCCGTCCTGGAGCGAGCAGACTTACGTTGCTGTCAACGGCAAGTATGTCGGCAAGGTGGAGGCCGGAAAGTATCTCAATCTGGAGCGCAAGTGGCAGGCTGGTGACAGCATCTACATCATCTTCGACATGAAGGCCAAGCTCATCAAGGCTTCCGAGAACGGACGCAACCCTGAGGGCAAGTTCTTCCAGGCCGTGCAGTGGGGACCGCTTGTCCTCGCCCGTGATGAGAACATTGATCCTGACTACAACAAGCCTGTTCAGATCATCGCAGACGCCAACGGTGAGGTGAAGGTCAAGATTGTTGACGCTGAGCGTCCTGGCACCAGAATGCAGTTCCTCGTTCCTACCACCGAAGGAGACATCAAGATGGTTGACTACTCCTCGGTTGACTGCTGGAAAGGAAAGCACATCCAGACCTGGCTTCCTACCATCCGTTAACATCCCTTTATTGTAAACATCTCGTAAAGAGCATAATTACTCCGACAGGCTCAGTGACCAACCATCCGGTCTCCGGGCCTGTTTCTTTTGTCCTGTCACTGAACTTTCCCCATCGGTCACTGATCTTGTCGAAGTGACCTCCCATCCCATTCTCCCTCTGGTCACTGAGCCTGTCGAAGTGACAGCCTCTCTCCAAGAATCCCAGTCAAATAAGTCCATATAAAAAATTGCAGCTCAGGGGTGTAAATAGTCGAAAAAAGTCTTGCATATATATATCTTTGTGGATGTATTTTTTTTTATTACTGTCCGCTAAAACTTTTTGACAGTACAAAAAATTAGGCTGAATCTC